>Ga0209404_10002272_pt1 | contig 12034 bp, 4 predicted proteins | sample TroAtlMetagenome_2_FD_187447 | JGI IMG/M metagenome (GOLD analysis project Ga0209404, IMG submission 187447) | Marine eukaryotic phytoplankton communities from Atlantic Ocean - Tropical Atlantic ANT8 Metagenome (SPAdes) (version 2) | ecosystem: Environmental > Aquatic > Marine > Oceanic | place...
CACATATTCGGGTTCTAAATCTATTGCAGGATTTGCTTATAGTGCTGCAAGTGGTATTGCAACAGTAACGACTTCTGGTGCTCATGGATATAGTGTTAATCAGGATGTAATTTTCACAGGTATTGGTATGACTTGTGCGCTTGATCCTTCCACTACACACACTTATCCTAGAACTACTGATCCTTATTATACTGGATCAAGAATTACTAATATTATTGATGCTACTAATTTTGTTATTAATGTTGGTGTTTCTACTGTTCCTACCTTCTATACTTCGGGGGGAACTGTTCAAGGTGTTATTATAGCACCTAGAGTATCTGATCCTGCTGCAGGTCAAGCAACAGTTAATCTTGTAATTGATGATAATACTTTCTCAGTTAATACTGGAATTTCTACACGTCAACATTTTTATTCTAGAGGCGGAAAAGTCAATAAACCATTAAAAGTGTTATTTGACGATCCCCTATCATACTCCAATATTCCATTAATCTATAGTTCTTCATCAGTTGGTATCGGTACAGCAGCCAAAATTGATATTGTTGTTGGTCAAGGATCTAGTGTAATTGATTTTGAAATTAAAAATACTGGATATTCTTATGGTATAGGTGACATTTTAACAGTTCCCTTTGGAGGAACAACCGGAATTCCAACATCTGCGGGATTCAATGAGTTTCAGATTACGATAAAAAGTACATTTAATGATAAATTTAGTGGTTGGTCTATTGGAGAACTCCAAGTATTGGACAGTATTGAAGACCTATTTGATGGAGAAACTGTTACATTCACACTTAAGTCCAATCAACAACTTGTTTCTATCAATTCCAGATCTGGATCAAATGTCAATATTGAAGATACTTTACTGGTATTTGTTAATAATATCTTACAAATCCCAAATGAGGGTTATACATTTAACGGAGGTAGTTTAATTACCTTTACGGAAGCACCTAAAGTTGATGATTTCTGTAAGATCCTTTTCTATAAAGGAACTGGATCAGTTGATGTTATTACGACGGATATCCTAGAAACTGTTAAGGTTGGAGATAATCTGAAAATTGGATATGATTCCTTTATTGGACAACCTGCAACTTTCCAAGAAGAAACAAGAACAGTCACTGAAATTAACTCTACTGACTTTGTTACTACGAATCCATATTATGGTCCAGGAAATACTTCAAATGAAACCTTAACTAGACCTGTAGTATGGTGTAGGCAGACAGAAGATAAAATTATTAATGGTAAAGAAGTTGCAAAGGATAGAATTCATTACGAACCTCACATCAATCCACTTGCATATTTGATTCAGTCAGTTGGGATTGGAAGTACTATAATTTTTGTTGATAATATTAGACCATTCTTTAATCCACGCAATGAAAATAACATAAGTTTGGATTTTCAAAACAATATTACTTTCATTTCACAAGAAACTCAAGTTTCTGCTTCTGCAACTGCTGTTGTTTCTGGACTTGGAACAATTTCATCCATAGTCATTTCTGATGGTGGAATTGGTTATGTGGATGCACCTACTGTTGCGATTCAAAATCCAGTTGGATTGGGAACAACTGCAAGAGCATCTGCAGCATCATCTATCACTGCAGGTATTGTTACTACAATAACAATGACTGGACCTGGAACAGGTTACACATCAGTTCCTCTTGTTTTGATTGAAACGCCAACAACCATTAAAGAAGAAAATTCTGTGGCTAAATATGAAGGAGATTCTGGTGTTATTGTTGGATTTGGTACAGATGATGTTAGTGGTATTGATAAACTTATTTTTGATTTCTATATTCCAGAGGATTCTTACTTAAGAGATCCATTAGTAGTGGGTACTGCACTTACTTTGAGTACTATTCAAGTTAATGATTTCTTTGTTGTTACTCAATCAAATGTAGGTTTTGCTGAAACTTCTCTAGTAAGTAGAGATGTTGATCAAAATATTATTGGAATAGGAACTCAATTTGTTGATAATGTTTATCAAGCAAGTGAGGTATCAACTGTTGAAGTATCTTTTGTTGGTGCAGAAGAATCTAAGATTGGTATTGGAACAACCAATATTACTAGAGTTACAGTTAATATTAGTGGCGTTTCAACTGAAAACTTTAGTAATACTAGCATTTACTTTGATTCTACTCAGTATACTTTTGATAGTAGTGGCACAAGTTCTGGAGTTTCGGGAATGAATACGATTGGCGGAGGAACTACTTCTAGTATATCATTTGGAAACTTTAGTTGGGGTAGAATTGAATTAGATAGTAGAACTAAGTCTATTTCTTATCCTGCATATACATTAGGTGGTATTGGTAACGGAGGAACTACAAATCCTACAGGAATTCATACTTCTTCTATAGTTGTAAGAACTGAAAAATTAAAATTTAATAATTATACAATCTAATATTGATGTTAGTAGTGTATCAACTATTACTAAATGATTAACGTTCAATATCATAAATAAACCTATAAGGATCATTTAGAAGTAATGTCAAAACTTGGAATTAATACTGGTACAACTCCCAATGATAATACTGGTGATTCTTTGTTAGATGGCGCAGTAAAAGTCAATACCAATTTTAACGAACTTTACAACCTTCTTGGTGATGGTAGTACATTATCAGTTGGTGTTGTTACTGCAATCACTGCTGGATCAGGTATCACTGTTAGTAGTGCATCGGGTAATGTAACGATCACCAGTACTGGATCTGGTATTACTACAGAACATGTAGTAACGAATTCTTTAGTTGTTGCTGGTATTGCTACCATTTCTAGTGGGAGAATACAGGCAGATGTAGTAACGAATTCTTTAGTTGTTGCTGGTATTGCTACCATTTCTAGTGGGAGAATACAGGCAGATGCAACATCCAATTTAAGATTTGGTAACGTTGCTTCTGGTTCTGGTAGTGGTAGAAACATTGCAATTGGTGATCAAGTCTTAGGATCACTTTCTGGTGGTAATGGAAGAAATATTGGTATTGGTGAACTTTCATTTAATAATACTACATCTGGTGAATATAATATTGGTGTTGGTATTAAGGCAGGAGAAAAAATTACGAGTGGTGATTATAATGTTGTTTTGGGTGGATATGATGGTAACTCTGGTAATTTAGATATTAGAACCTTATCTAATAACGTTATTATTGCTGATGGTCAAGGAAATATTAGACAGTATATTGACTCTAATGGCAAAGTTGGTATCAATACTACAATTATTACTGAAACATTAACAGTTGCTGGTGTTGTATCTGCAACATCATTCTATGGAACAGTTCCTGCAAGTCAGTTGACTGGTGCTCTTCCATCTCTTGATGGTTCTGCATTGACTGGTGTTACTGCTATTGGATCTGGTGTTGAGATTAGAGATAATGATTCTCCTGTTGGTGCTGCAGCGACAATCAACTTTGGTAATAACCTTAGTGTAGTATTGAATGCGGGTATTGCTACCGTTTCTGGTGCAAGTTCGGTATCTACAGCAACAACTGCTTATGGACTTGCTGGAAGTCCAGATATTAATGTTGGAGTTGTTACTGCAACTAGATTTGTTGGTAGTGGTATCAGTTTAACTGGTATCACTGCATATCAGGTAGGTGCTCTTGTTGGTGTTGCATCTGACACTAATCCTCAGTTGGGAGGTAATTTAGATGTTGATGGCAATAATATTATTGGTATTGGTAGTATATCTCTTACTGGTATTATTACTGCTACACAATTTGTAGGTGGTGGTGCAAATCTTACATCACTTCCTGCCGGACAATTGACTGGAACTCTGCCCGCTATTGATGGATCAAATTTATTAAACGTTACAGCATCTGGTACTGGTATTGTAGTACAAGATGATCAAGTTAATGTTGGTTCTGCTGTAACAGTTGACTTTGGTACAGGACTTGATGTTGCATTTAGTGCGGGCGTTGCAACAATTACATCATCTGGTGGTTCATTACAAAGCAGAACAGGAGTTTCTACATCTACAGGATCTATTGCAGATAATGCTGTAGGACTTGTATCAGTCACTGGATTTAAATCTTATGCACTAATGAGAGTTGGTCTATCTACAGCAGGTTGGATTAGAATATATACTGATAGTGCATCTAGAACTGCTGATTCTAGTAGAAGTGTCGGTATTGATCCAGCACCTGGAAGTGGTGTGATTGCTGAAGTTGTAACTACAGGAATCTCAACTCAACAAAATATTTCACCATTTACGGTGGGTGGAAATATGGATAATCCTGTGGACAACATCATCTATGCATCAATTACCAACCTTTCTGGTACTACACAAGCAATTACAGCAAACCTAACTATTCTTCAACTAGAGGCATAAAGATAAATGGCAATTACTACAACAACTATTACAAAAACTGCAGGGTGGGGAAGAACTGATGTTATAGATCAGTTAGAAGATGCATTTACTTGGTTAACTTTGCACGGTACAGCTATATCAGGAATGGTTACATCTATGACTGCATATGATGGTGGTGGATCTGTCGGTTCTGTTGCTATAAGTTATTATGATGTTCCATCAACTTCAAGTGGTAGTGGGACAGGTGCTTCTTTTGATGTAACCAGAGAAGTTACTTCTGGCAATGTGAGTAGGGTAATGGTTAATCGACCGGGAAAGGATTACGCAGAGAGTGAATTTTTAACCATATCTGCAGATGATATTGGTGGAACTGGTAATGGTGCTGTTGCAATTGGTGTTACAGTATCAGTTGATGGGCAGGGATCTCCTGTATCATATGGAGGAGCTGGCCAATTCTTTGATAAGAACTTTAGTCCAACAGGGGATAGTACTCGTCCTTGGGGAGTATTAAAACAAGATTTTGATACTACTAAAAAATATGGTACAACTTATAGAGGAATTAAAGTATATAGTGATAATAAACTAGCATTTTATGTGGGTAATTCATTTTTTCCTTTTGATCATAGTAACAGTAGCGATCTAGGTGGAGATACAAGAGATAGTTTTAGAGGAACTGGTTTATTGGACATTATTGATCCTAATGATTGGTACGCTACTTTAGATGGAGATAGAGACAATTATGCACAAGCGGATGGGGCGGCAACGCCTTATTTTGCAACCACCAATGCACCAACAACGCATGATTTAAAATTAAACATTTATCGTTCTAGTATTGACACTGATTTTGCCGTTCTTTCTTTCAATCAACCATCAATTAGTGGTACAATAGATAATGAAACATTCTTAACCCTTATTGTCCATAATTTTGATTCAAGTCTTTGGGATTATGATGAAGTATTTTCTGCTGGTTTAACATTTATTGGTGGCTTGGCTTGTGGTAATTCTGATGGTGCAAATACTAGTGTTATTGGATTTAAAACAGTGCTATCTGGAAACTTTGACAGTGCAAGCGACTACCGGGTCTCACTAAGAACAGCAGAAGCAGGATGGATTCAAGCTAGGAATCAAAGCTATCATCAAGCTAATGTAGTACAAGACTTTTCAATAGCAGCAACTCAAACAAATTATACTTCATCGATGGGTGCCTCAGATCTGGGGATTCTACCCAGTAACACAGAAGCTACTATTTTCTCAAGAAATGGTAGTGGATTTAAATCTCAAGGTATGTTGGAAAATGTTGGTAGTAACATTTATGGAAATAGAGATCCAATCACGACATATACTTCGGTAATCAAGGGTATTCCTATTAACGGAAATCTTATTCCTTGTCCTTACTATATGCCAGATGATTTTGTTCTGATTGATTTTAATTTACCTACATCAGAACAAGTTATTAGACAAGGGGATACGATTACTATCAGTGGTAGTGAAATTTATACTGTTATTACTGGTTCTTATAATCAGTATGGTGAAACTGCTGGTATTCTATTCTGTGCGAGGACTACCTGATGGCAGATTTTACTACATCAAACACAACAGCAGTTGTTGGATTTGCCACAACTTCTTTAGTTGGAGTAAATACTACATATACCATAGACCATTATGTACCATCTAATTCTCATAGAAACATATCTTTTACAGAAACAAGACCTGGATGGTTAACTGGTAGAAGACCATCACAGGGTCAGTTGTTCCCAAGAGGTGTGTATAACAAGTAGGTTAGATAAAACAATTTCATTTTGGATTCACTAAATAAATAAAAAGTTCCAAAAAATGGCTGCAATTATAACTGATCAGATTAGGATATTAAACGCGAAAAATTTTGTATCTGGAGTTAGTACTTCTACTAATTCTTATTATTCTTTTATTGGGTTGCCTAATCCCACCGAGATCCAATCTGACTGGGATACAAATCCCCCAGCACCTAGAGATAGTTTTAATGAAGAGAATGATATTTGGGATACTACTATCGCTCTGAAAAAAATCAACTCTAGTGATGCTAGACAAGTAATTCAGAAAAGAACGTGGATTTCTGGAACAACTTATGATATGTATCGACATGATTATAGTAGATCTAATCCAGCGGCTGTAAGTGGATCTACTAATTTATATTCTGCTAGTTTCTTTGTAATGAATAGCGAATATAGAGTATATGAATGTCTTCAAAATGGAACTAATCCAGAAAATCCAAATGGCAAACCATCTTTGGATGAACCCCTATTTACTGATTTAGAACCAAAATTCGCAGGAACTAGTGGTGACGGTTATATTTGGAAGTATTTGTATACTATCAAACCTGGCGAACTTGTAAAATTTGAGTCTACTGATTTTATACCAGTTCCTTTAGATTGGCAGAATAGTACCGATAATCAAGTTGTTAGAGATAATGCAGTAGATGGATCGATTAAAATTGTAACTATTACCAATAGGGGAGTTGCTGTTGGTGACGCAAATAAGACTTATACTAGAGTTCCAATCAAAGGTGATGGTGTCGGAGCAGAATGTACTATTGTGGTTGACAATGATCAACAAATAGAGTCAATAACGATATCCAATCAAGGTTCTGGATATACTTATGGCAATATTGACCTAGAATCTGGCAATGTTCCAACAGGAACTACTAGTCCAACTTTTGACGTAATTATTTCACCCAAGGGAGGACATGGTGCAGATATTTACAGAGAACTTGGTGCTACTAACGTTTTAATGTATTCTAGAATTGAAAATGATAATGAAAATCCAGATTTTATAACTGGCAATCAGATTGCAAGGATTGGTATTTTTGAAAACCCACAATCCTTTGGAACCAACACTATACTTACTTTAGATAAAGCAAGTTGTTTGGGTGCAATAAGACTTACTGGAGTTGGATATAGTTCTGCTACATTCGCAACAGATTCCCATATAACACAAACTATTTCATCTGGAACTACTGCTATTGGAAGAGTTGTTAGTTATGATCAGACGACAGGAGTATTGAAATATTGGCAGGATAGAAGTTTAGCAGGATTTAACACTGTAGGAACTGCACAAACCAATCCAACGTATGGATATCAACTACAAGCATTTACTAGCAATCCTACAGCAGGTGGTAGTATAATTATTGATGGTGGATCAGTGAATTTATCTATTAGTACTTCATTTGTAGGTGTATCAACCGTAATAAATAATAGAACATATTACCTAGGTCAGTCTTTTACAAATGGATTGTCTGATCCAGAAGTCAAAAAACATTCTGGAAATTTAATTTATGTTGATAATAGACCTTCGATCACTAGGTCGCCAAATCAAAAAGAAGATATTAAAGTCATTTTGCAGTTTTAAAGAATTATGTCTCAGCAAACAAATTTAAACGTAGCTCCGTATTTTGATGATTTTGATGCAAATGATGATTATTATAAGATTTTATTTAAACCCGGATACCCTATACAGGCAAGAGAATTAACTGGTTTGCAATCATTAATGCAAAACCAGATTGAGAAATTTGGTCAGCATTTTTTCAAAGAGGGTGCTAAGGTAATTCCCGGCAATACCAGTTATAATCCAGCATATAGTGCAGTTGAATTAAATAATAATTTCTTAGGAGTCCCTGTCTCTGCATATGCAGAAAGTTTAGTTGGGATGACTATTAATGGAGAATCGTCAGGAGTTACTGCTATAGTTGATAGTGTATTATTGCCTTCAGATTCTGAAAGGGGAAATTTAACTCTTTATATTAACTATATTGGGTCAAATACTCAAGATAATGAATCTGAAACTTTTTCTGATGGTGAAAATTTAACATCAAATGCTGCAATTGATACTACATTACTTGGAAATGCTAATATTGAAGCAGGATCACCCTTTGCATCTACTATCTCCAGCGATGCAGCTTCTGTTGGAACAAATTTCACCGTTCTAGAGGGTGTTTATTTTTTCAGAGGTCAATTTGTTAATATAAAAGAAGAAAAATTAATATTATCCCAATATGATACCAATACCAATGCAAGAGTTGGATTTTTTATTAGTGAAGAAATTATCAACTCAGATTTGGATGAAAGTTTAACTGATAATTCTCAAGGATATAATAATTATGCTGCTCCAGGAGCAGATAGAATGAAGATTACTGTAAGATTATTTAAAAAAGATCTTACAGATTTTGATGATACTAATTTTGTTGAACTTGCTAAAATCCAAGATGGCAACATAAGAATACAACCATTAACGACTGATAAGAGTATTCTTGCAGATGAATTGGCAAAGAGAACATATGAAGAGTCTGGTGATTATACTATTTCACCCTTTGAAGTAGCAGTTAAGGATTCTTTGAATGATAATGTAGGAAATGGTGGAATTTATAAGGAAGGTCAATTTACATATACGGGATCAACTCCCGATCCAAATTTAGCATTATATAAAATTTCTTCTGGTAAAGCATTTGTAAAAGGATATAGAGTTGAAACCAATGGTACAGTTTACTTAGATGCAGATAAACCCAGAACAACTAAAACTTTAAAAGATCAGTCTATTGTTTATAATACTGGACCAACTTTTGCCCTAAACAATGTTTATGGATCTCCTAAAATTGGAATTGGCAACACATTTGTATTAAGTTTAAGGAATCAGAGAGTTGGTTCTGCCGCAACTATTGCTGCTGGAAGTGAAATTGGCGTAGCAAGAGTATATGACTATAGATTAGAATCTGGATCTTATAGTCTTACTAATCAAAACTTAAATAATTGGGGAATTGGTCTATATGATGTTCAATATACAACTGACGTAACTCTCAATTATCCAGTTACTTTGAGCACTCCTGTTCATATTAAAGGAAAAAACAGTGGTGCTACAGGTTATCTTTTAAATGATGTAAGTGATTCAAAAAGTATTAAAATTTACAATACTGAAGGATCTTTTATTCTAAATGAATCTTTTATTTTTAATGGACAACCGGTAGGATATGTTGGTGCGGCAATAACTGCCAATAATTCATCAAATGTCAAGTCTGTTCATGGGGTTGTTGGTACAGCAGTATCATTTTCTGCCGATATAATTCAATCTGATAGATATATTATTGGTATTGCTACAGTTAGTGCAGTTGATGCTGGAACTGGAATAAGTACAGTAACTAGTTTAAATCCAATTTTCCCGGGAAACCTAGTAAAAGAGAATGATATTATCAAATATACTGATGTCTCTTTGGGAAATCCAGTATTTGCAAGAGTTACTGAAGTTGGAAAGAATTCTGTAGAAGTTGATCAAGTAGAAACTGTTGTAGGAATTACTTCTTCAACATTACCCGCATCACAATTGGACATTACAGATTTGACTGTAGTAGCATCTTATCTTGACACTTCTACAGACAATACTCTTTATACACAACTTCCAAAGAATAATATTTCGGATGTTGATTTAACATCATCAACATTGACCATTAGAAAACAATATACTGTAAATATTGTAAATAATCAGTTATCAGTTGCTGTAAGTGCAGGAACTGGTGAAGTATTCTTACCTTTTGATGAAGAAAGATATTCTCTTGCAAGAAGTGATGGTTCGTATGAAACATTAACTTCTGATATGTTTGCTCTTATTGGTGGAGGAGAACAACTACAAATTAATGGTTTAGGTGCAAATGATACTGGTGCCATACTTATTTCTACGTTGAGAAAATCAAATCCAAAGGCAAAGAGTAAGAAAAAGAATAGAGTTAACTCTATCGTTATAAGTGCATCCAAAAATGCTGGATCTGGTATTGGAGCAACTACTTTAGATGATGGATTGGATTATGGCACATATCCATTTGGAACTAGAGTTCAAGATAGTCATATTTGCTTGAACGTCCCAGATATTGTTGATGTTCTTGCAATTTACGAATCTGCGAATACAAGTGATCCAACTCCACCAAAAGTTATTTTAAATTCAATAGTAACTCCTTCTGGTACAACATCAGAAATGATTATTGGAGAGGAGATTCGTGGAGAATCTAGTGGTGCGTGTGCAATAATTGCAGAAAAAATATCTTCAGATCAAGTTTCATTTATATACAAAAATAAAAAGACCTTTATTGAAGGGGAAACAATTATTTCATATGAATCTGATGCAACTGCTATTGCTCAAACATTAAGTGCAGATAGTTTTGATGTTTCTACCAATTATTCATATAGAACTGGACAAAAAGGTACTTTCTATGATTATGGAACCATTATAAGAAAAGATAATATCCAAGAGGCTACTAAGAGACTTGTAGTTTACTATTCGTCGGGATATTATGAATCTTCTGATGATGGAGATATCACAATTACAAATTCATATTCTCAAGGATTTGATTATTCTAATGAGATTAGGAGTATAAACCGTATCAGAAATACTGATATAGTTGATATTAGACCAAGAGTTTCTAATTTTATTCCATTATCAACTTCAACTAGGTCTCCTTTTGAATTCCATGGAAGATCCTTTGATGCTTCAGGAAATTCTTCTGCTAATATTTTAGCATCTGATGAAAGCATTCAGGTTACTTTCTCATTCTTCCTTGGAAGAATTGATAGAATATTCATAACGAAAGATGGTCAGTTCCAAGTTAAATATGGAACTCCTGCAGAGAGACCAGAAAAACCTATAGTAGTTGATGATGCTTTAGAAATTGCGTCTGTTCAATTACCACCATATCTTTTTAAGACTACTGACGCTCAAATTGAATTCTTGGATCATAAGAGATACAAGATGGCAGATATTAGAAAACTTGAAGGTAGAATTAAGAGTTTAGAGTATTACACTGCACTTTCATTGCTTGAAACAAATACTGCAAACTTATTTGTTCCAGATAGTGAGGGTCTATCAAGGTTTAAGTCTGGGTTCTTTGTAGATAACTTTACAACATTTTTAGCACAAGAATCATCGGTATTATATAAGAATAGTATTGATATAAAGAATCAAGAATTAAGGCCTGCTCATTATACTAACGCGATTGATTTGATTCCTGGTCCTGTTGTTGGATTTGATCCAACGACAGATAGATCAACAAGTCAACCTGAAGGTTTGAATATTAGAAAATCAAACGATATTGTTACTCTTGATTATTCTGAGACCGAATACTTAGATCAGAACTTTGGGACTAGAGTAGAGAGTGTAACTCCTTTCATTCTAAACTTCTGGAGAGGATCAATTGCACTAACTCCTGCTTCTGATGTTTGGGTTGATACGGTAAGACTTGAAGCCAAGTTTATTAATGTTGAAGGAAACTATGCAAGAGTTCTGAGAGATGCTGTAGAAAATCTCAATGTTGATCCACAAACTGGTTTTGCTCCTACAGTTTGGAATTCTTGGGTAGACAATTGGACTGGTCAGGAAGAAGTTAGAAGAACTGCACAACGAACAACGACAAACTGGTTGGGGTGGGGAATTCGATGGGATACAATTCAGGATGAACTTCTTGACATCGTTGATACTGGAATTTCTAATAGAACTGGATCAAGAAGTCAATTTGTTGAACAGATTGATAATACTTCTGTTGGCGATAGAACTGTCAGTAAAGATGTTATTTCTTTCATGAGGTCGAGAAACATTGCCTTTAGGGGTAATGGACTTAAACCAAACACTAGAGTATATGCATTCTTTGATGGAGAACCGATAACCGACTATTGTGTACCAAAACTTCTTGAGATTACAATGGATTCTGGAGTATTCCAAGTCGGAGAAAATGTA
>Ga0209404_10002273_pt1 | contig 12027 bp, 9 predicted proteins | sample TroAtlMetagenome_2_FD_187447 | JGI IMG/M metagenome (GOLD analysis project Ga0209404, IMG submission 187447) | Marine eukaryotic phytoplankton communities from Atlantic Ocean - Tropical Atlantic ANT8 Metagenome (SPAdes) (version 2) | ecosystem: Environmental > Aquatic > Marine > Oceanic | place...
CTTATTTAGATACAATAGACTACTTGTTAAAAATTGATAAATACTATAAAGGCACTAAATGGGAAGCAAACTTATTTGATGTCTTTCCTGAATTGAAAAAATATAATGGGGAAAAAAGAGTGAAAAAGATATATTCAATAGCATTAAATCTACACGACCACAATACGTATGATGGTGTGTATCATAATCAAAGAGAACGACACACTAGATTTAAACACAATCTACCATACAAGGCAGAGGCATACAATCATCAATCAGACATATTAAATCCTAGTGATTACAGATTAAATAAAGAATTTGTTAGTGAATACTGGGATACAAATAAACGAGATGGCACAAATGGCATTTTAGCATTTACATATACGTTTGGTGGTATTAGAATGTGTAAAGATATGTTGCCACAAGATATATTTGATTATGACCCGAAGAAACTATGGGACTATTATTTAAAAGATGATCTTTACTTTATAGATCATCATCAATCACACGCAGCCTACGCCTTTCTCAATTCAGGTTATAAACAATCTGATATACTTGCAATAGATGGTATAGGTTCTAAATTTAGATGTGTCTTTTTTGATAAAGATGGCAATCTAATTGATCTATCAGATAAGTTACCTATCGGTTGGTTATGGAATCATATGTCAGGTCTTACAGGTTTTGGCACACTAGGTGCTAGTAAGTTAATGGGTAAAGTTGGTTATGGTGAACATAGTGATTACTATTACAATGTATTTGAAACAATACTTGCAGGTGAGATAACTGAAAAGAAACAAGAACACTTTAAAGAAATTAGATTAGATAGTATTGAAGACCTTGCATATACTTTACAAGAATTTACTATTGACAAAATAAAAGAACATGTATATCCATTAAAGACTTGTGATAACTTATGTATTGCAGGTGGTGTTGCTTACAATGGTTATATGAATGAAGAATTTACAAAACATTATGAGAATGTATTTGTACCACCTGCTATAGGTGATGAAGGTCAAGCGATAGGTACATATCAACATGCTGACTACATGATTAACAAACAGATACACAAATCAAATGTATATGCTGGTAAAGAATATGATATACTTTCAGATGAGTGGCCTTACAAATATGAAAAGGCAGATTATAAAGAGATAGCACAATCAATAGCAGATGGCAAAATTGTAGGTTGGTTTCAAGGTAAATCAGAAAGTGGTAATCGTGCATTAGGTAATAGATCAATACTTGCAGACCCACGTAATCCTGACATTAAAGATATAATAAACAGCACAATTAAAATGAGAGAAGACTTTAGACCTTTTGCACCTGCTGTATTAGAAGAACACTACAAAGAATATTTTGATACGAGATTACCTAGTCCATACATGTCACGTATATGTAAAGTTAAGACAGATAAAGTACCAGGTATCACACACGTTGATGGTACTGCTAGAATACAAACGGTTAGTAAAACAGACAATGAAAAGTTTTATAATATTATCAATGAGTTTTACAAGATTACAGGCATACCAATGTTATTGAATACTAGTTTTAATTGTCAGGAACCAATAGTAGAAACACCTCATCATGCTATTAGAACATTTAAAAGAACAGCGTTAGATATATTAGTTGTAAATGATTGTGTGGTAAGAAAATGATAGACAAAATAGATTTAGATTTATTTAAAAGAATTATACACGAAGGTAGACACAATCCTGATCTACTAGACTCATATAGTATAAATCAATTTAGAGCAAAAGAAAGATTGATTAATCACGTTGAGTCGTTAGGTATTATTAACGAAAATAGTCAGATTGTAATAATGGGTGGTTGGTATGGTAGTATATTCTTACCTGCTTTTAGACACGTAAAGAAAATTACACTAGTTGATATGGATAAAGAAGTTATTAATATTGCTACAAACAGATTGTTTAGTAATTATACAAATGTTGAATTAATATGTGATGATGTATTTAAAACTTTTAAAGATGATCAATATAGAAAGACAGATTTATTTATTAACACCTCTTGTGAACATATGCCATCAATGAAAGAATGGGGTGCAACACCAAAGTATAAAAATCCTTGGTGGGAAAGAGTAGCACCTACACACTTTGCGTTTCAATCTAATAACATGTTTGATATACCTACACATATTAATTGTGTGAGTACTATGGCTGAATTTGAAACACAATTACCAAATCTAAAAGATAATTTAGTCGAGTCTGAAATAATGGTAAGAGATGAAATTAAAGATGAACGTGGTACAAGATTTTTAGTAATAGGTAAATTAAAATGAAAAGAATAATATACAGCTTCTATATTGATATACCAAAACATGAATTAGATATATTTGATAAAGAGTTGCCTGTTATAAAAAATAAAAAGTCTAAACCTATAAATTTAGTAACTAAAGATAGATTAAAAAAACACTTTTTAAGACTTCTAGTAGAGAAAGAAGCATACGCAAAGAAACTAGGTTATGACTTTAAGTTATTTGAATATGGTCCTGACTGGATTCTATTTGAACAACAACTAAAACGTAAACACCCTTATTTAACAACTTACAATATTGTTAACTTCTATAAATTACATTTACTATATGAATTAGCAAAAGAATATGATGAGGTACTTTATTTAGATTTTGATGTCGTACCTATGCAACACGTTGACTTCTTTGAACATTGGGATTTAACAAAAGGTATTGCTGTATTAAACAATAACGATAGAGTACTTGTACCAGAGAATGTTACTGACTCATCAACTACAATAAGAAGTCCTACAGCAAAGTTTTACAATGCTCAAGCAATGTTATTTGAAAAAGGTTTGAATCCAAAAAATGATGTTATCAATACAGGTATAATAGGTGCAAGTGCTGAACACTTAAACACACTAGCATACTTTAAAGACTTTGATAAAAACTTAAAGTTGATGACAGACTTAACAAAAGAATCAGATTTACACCCACCTAGATTTTTAAAATACTTTGGTTGGGATAACGAAACTTTATTTGCAGTAAAAATAAAAGAAAACAATGTCCCTATATTATGGTTAGATGACAAATGGCACTATTTCTTTTCAAATCAAAAACATGTACCTCAAAAGGTTATATTGTGCCATACCATTAATAAAGACTTTGATACGGTATGGAGAGTAATGGATGCTTAAAATATGTACGGTATACTTTGATGGTTTCTACACACCTGATTATGTTGAAAGACTACATGATAGTTTACGTAAACACTCATCAATAGATTTTCAGTTTGTATGTATAAGTGATACAGATGTCAAAGCAGATTTAGTCTTACCTTATAATCATCATAGTAATATAAAAAAACACTGGCATAAACTTAAATTCTTTAGTCCTCATTTTGCATATCAGAAACCAGGTGATGATATAATTATTATGGATATAGATCAAGTTATTGTGAATAACATAGATGACTTACTTAAATATCCAGTAGAACAAAACGAACTAGTGACATATGGTCAATGGTGGGAAAACAAACTAGGTATCAATGGTGGTTTCTATAAGTTTAAATCAGGTAGTTTAAAGTTTGTATGGGATGACTTTGCACTTAATCCAGAGTATTGGCAATTACATTTCTATAACAATGGTACCGTGCATAAGAAATACTATGGCGAACAAAACTATGTTAAGTGGAAGATATTAGAACATAAAGCAAAGTTAACTAAAACACCTAGTGAATGGATTGCGAAATATACAGATGACTATAAAGAAAACTTAAAACTAAATCAATTGTATATGGATAAATTTGATACTGATTATATGATACTAGATAAAGAAGTAAACGAAAAATTAAAAGTTGTACACTTTACAGGTGTAGGAAGAAAGATAAATGAGAATTATTTGTTGTAAGTTTGGTAAGAAATTTACTGATTGGCATGTAGATAACTTAAAACATATGATAGATGAATACTCTGGTCTAAAGTATGATAGTTTTGAAGTTATAACAGATGACCTTTATAGTAATTGGTTTAATAAGTTTCAAATGTACGATAGATTTAGAGATGGTGAAAATCTATACTTTGATTTAGATGTAATAATCTATAACAAGTTGCCTAATCTTATAAGACAGAATTTTACTTTATTAGATGATACGTGGTGGAGAAAGCCTGCCCATACACCACTTAATTCTTCAGTAGTATCATGGACAGGTGATGTATCCTATATTTGGGAGAAGTTTAAAAAATATGATGAGTTTTTTATAGACACTTACACTAGAGGTAGTGATGAATGGTACTATAAAAATATTAAGTATGAAACCTTTGATAGAGTATGTCCTTCAATTAAAGACTATCTCTATTATAAACCTTTGTCCTATAGTATGTGTACACTTGGTCAAATGCACCATTTACAAGAAAAAGGATGGTCGGGTTGGTATTCAAACTATTTTCTTAAACATTGAATAGCTGCAGATAGTATATCTAACTTATCTTTACTTTTTCTCAACTCTTTTTTAGCCTCTTCATTTTCAGAATTTTTTATAGACTCTAATTCAAATAAAGCAAGTTTCAATGCAAATACATGATCGGCATTGTCTTGGTCTTCAAATAAAGAAGTTACAAGTGTAGGATAAAATTTAGTATCTACCTTTTCACTATCCATAATTAGACCATCTTTTTGTGCAATTCTAACTACTTGTTCTTCAAATATTCTTCTTTCGTCTTTTGCTTTTTGATAAGTCAACTCATGTAGTTGATCTAAATTTATCAAAGTCATAAGAGCTTTATACTCATCTCTATTTTCATCATATGGTATAACATATGTATAGACTTTCTTTTTATCTTCACTAGTCGCTTGAATCTCTATGTTTTGTCTTTCGCTGTCAATAAAGTATGCGGTTAAAAAATGTTCTTTTAAATATTCCTCAGTTACTTGCATTTCGTTTCTCCTTAATATAGTCATATAATTTAATGTTAGGTGACCAACCTATTTTATTTAGTATTGTATTATCAGCTAGATTATCTAGTCTTTCGTTTTCTTCTCCCACGGCACGTTCACAATCAATCCCAAAGTAATCAACCAATTCTACTAGATTGTTTGTGACACCAGACCCTATATCTGTTATGCCTTTAAAGTCTGATTTTATTAAAGTATCTATCGCTCTCACTAAATCGTTGACGTGTATAAAATCTCTACTATGATTTGTGTTAATATAAGGAACATCATTTCTTAATATTCTTGGTATCAACATACTCTCTCTAGCATTAGGACCATATACCGTTGTAAATCTCATACCTACACTATTTGCAGGAGCAATACGTTCTAAACTATATTTGCTCATTGCATATGGATTTTTCCATGGCTCGTGTGCTGTTGATGAACTTGCGTATAAGATTCTTGTGTCTTTAAAAAAATCAAAAAGTCTTTGACCTGCAATTACATTTTGTATCCAGTATTCTTCAGGTCTACCTAGACTATCTCTAACGCCAGATAAACCAGCAAGATGTATAACTAAATCTACTGAATATTTTAAGTCGCAGGAAACTAAATCATTGCCTGTCTTTTTATCCAGACAAATTACTTTGTGACCTTGTTCGTTTAAGAATTTATTTAAGTGCTGACCTATAAAGCCTTCACTACCTGTTAATAATATATCCATAATATAATTTATAATAGAATTAACTATTATGATTTGTGTATTCGTAAGTAGTATGTAGCTGCAGTTGTTACAGAACCATTCGGAAATTCCTGTGCTCTATAATCATCATTGTTTACTTGTCTTGTTTGATAATTACCAGAACCATCTAAAATTGTATCTGCCATACCAGAACCTCTAGTATTACCAGAGCCAGAAGCACCGATGTTATAACTTAAAGAATAACCATCACTAGATGATACTGCTGTGTATTGCATCCACTCTTGTAATAGTGAATCAAATGCAGCCGTTGTAAATTCTTTAATGTTATTAGAACCATCTAAAAAGTATGGTTCAGTATATGTAATTTGAGAACCAGTAATTTTATGTAGATAGTAGTTTGTAATAGTTGTAGGTTGGTCTTGTGTTTCAGGAATTGAACCTGATGAATAAGCACCTGTATCTGCTCTTGTATCTGTAAAGATAGCTGTGTTTGATCCTGATACTTCAGTTGATCCAGAAACAGATGTACTTGTTGAAACGTGATAAGTTCCACCTTGTTGTGTTCCTGTTGATCCTGAAGCCAATAGATCAATTGCTGGGTGTAAAAAAGTATCTTTTACATCCGTTAAATTCATTGCTTGTATCTGACCAGATGAGTTGTAATATACAGGCCAAGTTTTACCAGTATCTGCCGTAGGCGATCCTGCTGTTCTAGTTTCAGATACTTTATCATAAGTAACCGTTACCGTACTTGGTTCTGCTGTAGTTCCTTCACCTGGAAATGAACTTGCACTAGTTGATTGAGCACCTGCTTGTTTTCTTGTATCCGTGATCGCTGCGAGTGTTCCACTTGAACCGACAACAGATAATGCAACACTAGGACTCAATGAGTATTGATAGACTGCCTGATCTACAATCTGCCCGACCATAGTAGTGTCCATCTCTCGCAAGTTTCCACTTGCTACATATAGGGGTTTTCTTACTGCCATAATTTCCTCTTTTTTCTACCTTTGTGGTACCACTCTATCAGTAAGTACCTGTTGTATTTATATTTATATTATCTATGCACCTGCACCAAACATTGTTTTAACTACCGTTCCACCAGAGTCTAAAATCTGCAAGGTTACTACACTTTTTAGTTGATCTTGCCCTATGGCGTCATTCGCCATATTTGCCTCAGCAACCGTGTCTAATCCTATCATTGTACCTGTAACAGCAGCACTACTACCTGTAGTGATTATTGTACCTGTTTCGTTAGGTATTGTTATTGTTCTATCTGCTGTAGGGTCTACAGCTACTATTATAGTTTCAAAATTATCTGCTGTTGTACCTTCATATACGATACCAGCTTCTGTTGAGTTAGCAGATGTGTAAAAGAATCCACTAGTTACTATATCTTTAGCGCCAAAGTCAACAAATGTAGCAGAACTTGATATATTATCTGCTGTTAATGTTTTACCAGCAGAAAGTGATAAATCATCATTAACCGTTACGGTACTGCCTGAACTTGTTATAGTGCTACTTGCAAATGAAATCTGACCTAAAGTATGAGTACCTGTACCACTAGCAGTAAATTCACCAGCGATTGTTACATCATCAGGTAATGACAAAGTAACTTTATCAGTTGCACTTACCGTTGCTGTAACTTGATTTGCTGTACCTTGAAATAATATTGTGTTACCATTTACAAGTGTTTGAGTATTTGAACCATCAGAAATTGTAAAAGATAATGCACCAGCAATCGCAGCGTATAACTCATTTACAGCACCTATTACAGATGTTGCAGAAAGGTTAGAGTCAAGTGTTGCAATATCACCAAAATCACTAGCAGACAGAGCGTTAAATTGCGTTCTAAAGTCTTCTAATGTTTGTGTAGCAGTTATTTGTCGTGCAGCCATTACTTTTTAATTACCTCTTTAAATAGTTTTTTTATTTCAAACAATTCTTGTTTTAAAGTATTTATTTCTTTTATTGCGCCTCTTAATTCATCGCCTTGTTCTTGTCTTGCTTTATGACGTGACATATAAATTTGAAATTCAGATTTGTTTACATTCACTATAGCATTTGAGTTTGTATCTCTTACTAATCCTGTGAATCCTGCAACTCTAACTTTACTCATCTTATACCGCCAATGCTATTCCTCTCATATCTCTTAATACAGGAGGATAAGATGATATAGTTCCTTTCATAACAATTTTTAATTGGAATGAAGTGAAATCATTTATATCACTTGCCGTGTATTTGTATTCTTTAAATGTAACATCATCTTCAGCAGGTACAATAGATGAATCTGGACTACCATCTGAATTGAAAGGTGTCCAACTTAACTCATCTAGTTTATCACCATCTGTTGCAACTCTAAAATACATTTCAACTTCAGATGTTGCTCTTATGTTTGCAGTTAATCTAATGTCTAATGCTTTTGAGTTGTTTTCTAGTAATACTGGTTTTGTACAATACACAGCAGCAGATGATGTACCTGTGTTTGCTGTATCAGCAACAAAACTAGGTGTGTTACTAGATGTTGGACTATTTAATCTGTTTTGAATTGTAAAGGCACTCATTCTTTGAGTATCTAATACAGGAGAAAGTTTAGTGTTTGTAGTTGTCAATTGTAATATTGTATAGAAAGACTTACCACCAGATATACTTTCGTTTGTTTCATTTATTTCACTTGCAACCATTTGTGGTGCTGTGAAAGCAATATTGTCGTTACCTATTACAGCAACTTTATTAGCAGTTGTTGTTAAAGCAAATTCTGTTTCTGATCCATGTATTGATCTACCAGATGTTGTTCTTACAAAGAAATCTATATTAGTATCAGGCACGGTCATTGTTTGAATACCACCAAGGTTTAATACATCAAAGACTCTGTTTTGTGTTGCTGTTACAGCAGCGCCACCAACATCACCTGTTGCAGTAGCATTTGATGAACTTGTAGATGTAATATCGTAACTATCTAAAGTTACGTTTGAGATTGCAGTATATGTACCATTAATTTTATCGTGTGCAATACCATTGTGATCGCCACTAGGTACACCAGCAATTGTTACGTTATTACTTGTACCGTGCATACCATGGTTAGGATGGAATACTCTAATTACTTTAGAACCATTTGTTGTTCTTAAAGCATTATTTTTAAGTGTTCTTGTTCCTAATGTATCGTTAGTCAATGTTACTTCACCTGTGACTTGACTAAATTCTGCTCTTCTTAATTTAAATTTCATATCTTCATTTTGTTCAGCAGACCATGTCATACCGTTTTGAGATTTAAATAATACACCAGCGTATGGTTGAGCAGATATTGTTCTATTTGTATCTAATGCTGTTTCACCTATTCTTGCTACATAAGCATTGTATTCTTGTGAGTTTGCCATTACAACAAAACAATACTCTACGTTATTCTGTATGTAAACAGGACTTGAAAAAGTAAATTTAGTTGCAGTTGTACCATCTGTACTTGTATTTACAGCACTAGGATTTAAAGTTACTTCCGAGAATGGTAATATTTTCTGACCTGGATAACCATTTACAACGTTTCTTAATTGAACCGTTACTGGTATAGCAGAGTCTTTCGTACTAAAGAATATATCAATAGATGTTAAGAACACACCACCTTCATCATCAATTAAGAAAGTTTGAGCAAGTGGGTCATGGTAAGCAACTTGTCTTTCTTCCGTTCTTGTAGATGTTCTTGTAATAGTTTGATTTTCAGTAACCGATCTCATCTCTACTCTTGCTTCTCTACTTGATAAGATGGTTTCTCTTACGGTTTCTAATAAACCTCTTGCAACATATTCAACGTTTGCAGCTGTTTCTACGTTTGCATTTGTTAAACTATTTGTTGATGAACTTGTTAATCTGAATAATCTTTGACCTGTTCTCCATCTAGGATTTGAACTAGTTTTAGGATCAGGTATTGCAAAAGTACCTTCTACTTTACCATTTGCGTCTGTAACTAAATTACCACCTGCTGAACCACCTGATGGTGTTACGTAAGATGTAATATCTATGTTATCAAAGAAAGGATAAACTCTTGTATTAGGTTTTAATCTTGTTGCACTAAACGTAATTGTTCTACTTCTAATGAAAGGAACAAATGCAACTGAAACAACTCTATCACCGATAGATGTTCTAACCGTTTCAGGTACAGCAACTGCTCTAATTCCTGTTCTTGTTTGTGATACTTGTTGAGCAGTAGTGACTTCTTCTTTTGCCATTACTCTCCAACCATGACCACCACGTTTCTTATATGTACCTACATTTTTTCTTTCTGTTTCAACAGGTCTTCCTGTCCATGTATCTTGCCATGAATTCCAAACCGTTGACATAGGAAATTCTGATAACTGACCAGAGTTACCTGTATTTTTAGTTAAGTTATCCCAACTACCATTAGGATTGTTAATAACTAATTCTGGTGCTCTTTCTGTTTCTTTCCATTCATCACCTGGAGGTGTTAATTCTATTGCACCTATCCATGTAAATACACCAAATGGGTTTACATTGATAGCCTTACTTGCATAAGGTTGATCTATTAATGTTGATTCTGTATAAGGTAAAGTAATTATATCGCCAGTCTTTTGATAGTTTGCGTCTGTTCTATCATCAGCTGTTATTGCAGTACCATCATCATCTCTTTCAATAAGTTGTACAGCGTCTTCATGGAATGTAGGTCTTAATTCACCATTTGCATAGTCAATAGAAACTTTGTAATCTTTATTTCCTACATCACCAATACCATGACCTGTAAAGTTATCTACTACGAAACCATTTTTAAATCTGTCAAAACCATTTGCGTCTTGTATTTGTAAATTCTGTGCAGCCGTTTCTAACAATGAAAGTTGAGTATAGTATTCAGTAGTTTCTATTCTCTTTTCTATTCTACCAATATCTCTCATTGTATATCGTTTGTTATCAACGTGTTCTATACCAACATCAGCAGTATCTAAAGTGTATGCAGGTATAAACAATGTGTATAGGTGCATTGCATTATCTAATGTATCAGGTACTCTTGGTTCTAATGAACTTGCACCTTTTAATACTTTAAAGTTACCTTCTTTATCAATGAATATTTTATCTACTCTTCCTAAATAGTATTCAAAGTCTGATCTAACGTCTGAATTAAACTTAATAGGATTAACAACTGAATTACCAGTACCATCAAATGATCTATCTTGGTTACCTGAATTAATTGTACTTGCGTCATCAACTCTAGGTCTAAAGTCTAAACTATCTCTTAACTCATATCTAGTACCTGTGTTGTTTGAAGTGTAAGCAGGAATGTCTTCGTAACTTATTGCTGAGTATGAGTCAACATCAAAATAATCTCCTGCACTATGAGAGTAATAGTTAAAGTTTACAAGTAATCTACCTGTTGGTGTTAACTCACCAGTTTTTAATTTTATTCTACCTACATCATAGAAGTTATCTCTTTGACCTGTGTCTAAATCAAATCTATCTGTAATATCTGTATGTGATGTTGTTGCAGCCGTACTAAAGTCAGGCGCCATGTAAATTGAATTGATAGCAATAACGTCTGCTTTTTGTAAACTAATTGTACCACTTTCTATTGTTGCCTGTGTAGATACAGCAAGTGTTTCATTACTATTTAAAGTTTTTGTTTTAGATGTACCAATAGTTTTATTAACCGTTAGTAATACTTTAATATCGTGTGCAGCGTAATTAGCACCAAAGTCTAAAGTTAAAGTTGTCTTTGCACCATTTAATGAAAAGATTGCGGCACCTTCGTGGTTGTTACCTGTTAAACTTAACGTATCTCCTACATCACTTGCAGAACCAGAACCTTTAGCCGTAACCGTTACCGTGTAATCACTTTCAGTTAAATCAGCAAACGTTTCATTTACACCAGCAGAGAAAGTACCCACACCATCACCTGTAAGTGTTTCTAATTCATGTTTTCTAAATGTATATGTTGTATCTGAAGCATTACCATTTGCAGTAGTTTTTAGTGTTTTAACATTTTCATATGGCAATTTAAATATAGAAATATTTTTTTCAGGTGATTGTATTTTTGTTCTTCTTCTTGTTGCAATTGTTTTTGTAGATACGTCTGATCCACCAACAGCAGCAGATAATGTAAGTGAACTATTACTAATTATTGCCTCAACTAACATAGTTTTAGTAGTACCACCATCTGTTGTAAACGATATTGAATCACCTATAACTAATTCGTCTGTAAATTTTGTATTGAAACCTGTAACAGCTGTACCACTATTTGCAATAGATAATGTACCTGTCAATGTTGCATTGTCGCCATTTGTAGCGTCTAATGCTGTATCAGCAGTAAATGTTGGACTACCTGATTGTGCGATTTGTTTAACAGCAGTAATATCATGTGAAGTTACACCTTTGAAACCTACAGCGTCTGCTTGAATAACTGCTGTGTTACTTGATGTGCCACCTGTAATAGTTTCTCCTGCAACAA
>Ga0209404_10002286_pt1 | contig 11957 bp, 2 predicted proteins | sample TroAtlMetagenome_2_FD_187447 | JGI IMG/M metagenome (GOLD analysis project Ga0209404, IMG submission 187447) | Marine eukaryotic phytoplankton communities from Atlantic Ocean - Tropical Atlantic ANT8 Metagenome (SPAdes) (version 2) | ecosystem: Environmental > Aquatic > Marine > Oceanic | place...
AGATGTTGGAGAATTAACAGAAACTGAAAAATCAAGTATATTAACTAATCTACCTAAAGTTAAAAAATCTATGAAACATCTGCTTACAACATATAAAGATGATGGAGATGCAGATAATAGTTTATATAGTAAGAAAAGATTTGCTAATAAAGTTGCAGATGAATTAAACGCAATGGTTGGTGGTCAAGATAACTCAGCTAAAACTTGGCAGTGGACTAAAGACATGAAAGAAGGAACTATTAAACGTGGTGACACAATTTATGAATTGTTTGACACTGATGGAGGTGTAAAAGAAGAAATGATACTTCAATTATTAGCTTCACGATCTGGACTAGGTGAGAAAACAGCATATAAATTAGCTACACATTATAATGAATTTGTAGATGAAGATGAACAAATTACTGAAATTGATTATTTACCTAATCCTTAATTATATATGAAGACATATACATATAATGGACAATCTGTAAGTGAAGATTTAGTTAATGATAAAGCTCTGTCGTTAGGTTTAACAACAGATCAATATCTAGCTAGTCCAAACGTTAACATACAGGTTGAAGAAAATCTTTTAGATGAAGACGAAGATGAGAAAGAGAAAGAAAAGAAATCTAAAAAGCAAGAAAAAATAGATAAAAAGTTAGAAGAAGTTAATAAAAAAATTGATGCTCAAACTAGTTATGATGATGTATTATCTGAAAAATCAGCTTCATTAAGAGATTATAACTTAGCAGGTGGTACTGATAAGTTTCTTAAAAATCTTAAAGATCCTAATAGATTTGGATTAAAAGAAAAAATAAGAGAGAAAAAAATACAAAAAAGATTAGATCAAGTAACTTCTGAGATGAATGAAGAAGCGGAAGCTCCTTTAGAAAAATATATTACTAAAAAAGTTACTGGTGATGATGGTAAACCAACAAATACCTATTACAAAGCTAGTGAATGGGAAGCTTATTTTGATCCTCAAAGTGAAAAATTTGATCAAAAATTCTTTGATCAAGCTGTTAAAGTAACAGGTAAAGAAAATCCTACTCTAAAAGATTACTTAGATAAGTTAAGTACCATGAAAGGAGGGGGAGATATTCAATGGAGTATTACAGATCCAAGCAAATCATTGGAGTCCACGCAATTAAAAGACGTTGAGATTATTGCTACTGCTACACATGGTCAAAAGAAAGAAAATATATTAAATGAAATTTCTTTTGATACATACATGGATACTATAAATTGGTCTGAAGCTCTAGCTATCCAAGAAGAAGTAAGTGCAGAGACATTAAGACAGATACTTCCTCCTATGGTTAATGGAGATTTATATGAAGTAGAAGAGTCTTCAACAGACTTAGATAATGATGCTTTAAAAATATCTATATCAGATGAACATTGGGATTATCTTTTAGATCAAAATCTTCTTGATCCAGAATATTCAAAACTTCTTTTTGAGTGGAAAGAAAAAGGTGAAAAACCTTCTGTAACAATAACCGTAGGTAAAGATGGAGAAATATTTGGAGGAGAAGCGAGAGAAGGTAAATACGTTCATGGCTTCTGGCAAGAAGGTAGAGAGATTACTCACCCGGAATATAAAAAGTTTAAAGATTTTCTTAAGTTGTTTTCTGTAGTAACTAATGAACAAGTTTTAAAAAAGAGACAGTTAGAAGAAGCGAAATTAACCCCAAACAATATCCCTACTATTGAAGAATTAGCTGTTTTAAGTAGTAAAGAAGCAACTCAAAGATGGAGAAGAAGAACTTTAGAACTTAGAGCTTTTAATGAAAAATTATTAAACACACCTGTTGAGGATGGTGGAGTTGGCTTAAGTAAAGAGCAACTTGCAGCACGGGCGGAACTTGAAGCTGTTCCTTTAACTTATGAGGGAGAACATTATGAGGTAAGTACAGGACCTAGTATTAAAAAATACGCTCATGCTCCTGCTACAGAAGAGTATATTTTAAAACCAGAAAGATATATTTCAAGAGATAAGAATGGTAATGAAGAGATAATTTTTGATGGTGGAGCACCACTATCTTTATTTGGATATACTGTAGAAAATTATGAACATTCATATAGACCTTTAGGTGCTCAGAAATCCACTTACATTTGGGATAAAAGAATAGTGTGGAACTTTCCAGGAGCTATAGAAAAATACTACGAAACTATTACAAGTTTAAAAGCTTATTATAAACAAGAAGGTATAGAGGTTGATTACGAAAGTGAAGAGTTTTGGCAATTAGCAAAAGAAGCAGCTGCAAAACAATATTATATAGAAGACGAAGAGTTTTATAGAAGTTATAATACAGAAGAGTTTATTGAAGGAGAAAAGTGGGGTAGCTCTGACGACAACATTAGACAAGGGGCTATGATTGGTGCTATAGCCTTGAGAGATGCAGAAGATGAACTGCTTCTTAACTATGTCACATTAGAAAAGAATCTAGCGCAAACGCAATTCGATAACAAGGTAGAAGAATTTCAAAATAAAGAAAGAAATAAAGTAGTAGCAGCTTTTTTATATGGAGAAGATAGAGAAAAAGCTTTAGAAAATTTAGATATAGATTTAGGTCAAGATTTAGCTTATAATAATTTACTATATTTAGGAACTGAAGATTCAGTTGTACAACTTAATGATTTAGGATTTACTACTTATCCAGTTTACATAAAAAAAGTAGTTAACGGAGAAGTTAAATTACAATATGTAGAAGCGGGTACTGAACTTGATACACTGTATGAAGATGGAACTCGAGTACAAGCTATTCCTGTTTCTGCGATAAATGATTTCAATTCTAACGCTATGGAATTAGAATCATATGGTAAAACATTAAGTAATAAATATAAAGCCTACAGTGACATGGTTATGGATATGCCTGACTTTCAGAAGCAAATGGAAGTTTGGATGAAAAATTATCATGATGGGCAAGAGTTTTTTGTAAAGTTAGGTATAAGTGGATTAAGACTTGCTAAAAACCTTGTATATGCTGCAGGAACTTTATCTAGTTATGTTAATCCAATGTATTGGGCTGTATATGGAATAACAGGAGAAGATCCCTTGCTTCCTATGCAACAAGTTAATGCAGCTATGACAGATTGGCTTGATAGTGAATTAAATGAATACAACTTTGACGTTGCTTCTTTTAGTGACATAGCAAAAAACGGATCTTTAGCACAAACTTTTTGGACAGGAGCTAGATGGCTGATGGGTATGACTGCAGAAACTTTACCAATAATGGCAGCAATGATTCTTTCTGGAGGAAGCGCTTCTTATGGTCAAATAATAAGTTCAGGTGTTGCTGGTTTATCTTCTGCTGGAGGTAAATGGAGTGAAATGGATTTAACTAATTTCGATATACAAGAACAATTAGATGATTTAGAAAAACGAACAGATTTATCACCTGAAGAAAAAGAAAGATTAAGAATAGGTTTAGAAAAAGAAACAATTGGCAAAGCAGAATACATATTAAAAGGAACAGCTTATGGTTTTCTTGAAGGTAGTTTAGCTTATATGACTACAAGTGCTCAAATTTCTGATGCTTATAGTATATTTAAAGGAGATAAAGCTGTGTTAAGTAAACTACATACTACAACAGGTTCTTTTCTAAAAGAAAAAGCTCCTGAATGGTTAAAAGGAGCTAACTTAGAAGCTATAGGGGAAGTAGGAGTCACGGTAGGTACTAATATAGTAGATGGAAGAAATCCGTTAGATGGAGCTTTAGAAGCGTATGTTGGAGGATTTGCTTTAGGTGGTATATTTGAAGGAATACCTATGGCCCATTCTTATATGACTGCTAATTTTGCAACTAACGCTGATATAAATACTATAAACAATAGTCAAAAAGAAATAATTAAATTATCTAAACAAAAAGATGCGTTACTTAATCAATTAAACTCTCTAAACTCTATACCAAGTACTGACACTCGTTTTGATAATGTGGATATATTTAAAGCTAAACTAGATTTAAACGAAGAAATTAAAAATATAAATAATTCTATAAGCGATCAAGCAGATATAATGAAAACAAAACAAATTGAAGTTCAAAATAAACTACAATTTGATGGAATTGGAAAAGACGCTGCTGAAATGGCTGCTGAAAACGTAAAGTACATGTCTGATTTAAGAAATCAAGCATCGGAATTAGTTTTAAATAATCCATCGTTAGATCCTAAAACTACGAAGAAATTAGAAGGAATTAACAAACGATATAAAGAAGCTCAAAACATTCATAATAAATTAAAAAGTAAAAGAAATTTTGGGCATAAGTGGATGGCGATGAAAGGCAAATCTTTATTTAGTTCTTCAATGAGAACAGAAGTAAAGAATATAGAAGCACAAGCAATAGAGAATATAACTGCGAAGAAAGGTCCTTTAGTAGACGGTCCTACTGCTAGAGAGATTGAAACAGAAGCAATGAAAATTGTTGATGCAAGAGATTATGATTTAAACCTAGATAAAGCTAAACAAGTAGCTAAGAAACGAGGACAAGATTATTATAGCTTTGATAATAATAATCAAGCGAAAAAAGACATTAGTGATATTATAACTAGCAGATTAAATAAACTAGAACAAGAAGGTTATGATATTAATGAAGTTATAAATATTGATGGAGAACAGTTAAGTTATACAGAGTACATTGAACAACAATTAACAGAAACTTTAGACGGTATTAGCGATGGAAGTTTAAATGGATTTTTTGATCCTGTAACAAATACAAGCTATGCATTTAGAGAAAATTCTATCAACAATCAAAAGCCAGGAGTACCTTTACATGAAGCTTCACACGGGGTTACTATAGATTTAATAAGAAAAAATCCTTTAAAATTTGCAGCAGCTGGTGAATCTATAGTGAGTTTTTTACAAGAAAAATATTCTGATTTATTTTTAAGAATGCAAGTGAAAGGTACTAATAACTTACGTAGTGAAACAAGAAATGCAGATGGAACTAGAGGTTGGGATTATGATGAAGTAATATCTTCTTTTGTGGAAGAAGTTGCTGCTGGAAAAATAGATCCTAAACTACATAAGCAATTCACAGCATATTTAGGAAAAATGCTTAATGATGGAACAGTTGATGCGTCTAATAATGGCATGTCACTAGATTTTAAAGGAGTAAATGACATTGCTGAGTTTCTAGTTGGTCTAGGTAAAGATCTTAAACAAGGTAGAATTAATGAAGAAGCTTTTAATAAGCTAAAAAAGAAACAACCAGAAGGAAAAGTAATTCCTATGGGAGATCAAAGTGTTGATAGAATAGCAGCATCTAAAACAAAGAAAAGTTCAAGTACTACCAAGGCAGATTTAGTAGCAGAAAATAAAAAGCTACTCAAGGAAAAGCCAAAAGGCTTTATGGATAAGATAAAAGCTAATGCTCAAAAAATAAAAGCTTTAGTATCAGGTTCTGGAAGTGCGCCAACTTCTAACATGCGAACAGGTTCAGAGCCAGCGTCTAGAGAAGCAAAAAATGCAAAGAAAAAAATTGATGATGCTTTTGGAGACGTTAAGAATGAATGGCCTGAAGGTAGCGATAGGCAAGCTAACCCAGTAGTAGATGATCAAAGAAATCCATTTATAAAAATAGTAAATAAAGAACTAGACGGAATGATAGAAGCTGCTGCTAGAAGCTTCAAGACTAAAGACGGTGGAGTAGTTAATCTTTTAAACAATGTAGACTTAACTGAACTTCAACAAGCTGTTAAAATAGCTTTACTACCAGATATTAGAGGATTTAATAAAACTAATACTAGTTTATATGGATACTTAATGGGTAGATTAGGTAATAGAATTGGAGATGTTTTAAAGAGTGGAGATGTATTTAATGATTTTTCAACTAAAGATTTAGATGGTTTAGTCGGAAAAGAAAAAGGAAAATTAATTACTACTGAATCTAGAATTGAAAATGAGTTAAAGTTTAGAGAAGGTTTAAATATAGAAGAAGGTAGTGATCTTTATAACGATATTAAAGATAAAGTTGAAACTGTATTAGGTGGACAGTCTTTACCTAATTTTGAATATACTAGAAAAAAGAAAGGACAAAAAGATCAAATAGTAACTCTAGCAGAAGTATTAAAAATTAAAGAAGATCCTAAAAGTACAGCCGCTCAGAAAAACCAAGCAGATATAGATTATGCTAGAATACTAAAAGATGTTAGACAAAAACTTCAAGAAGCTTACGATACTGTATTATTTACTCAGCTTAAAAATGAAATGGGTACTGGTAAAAAGTACGAGCAGTACTTAAAGGATATTCAACCGGCTTTATTAGCTAGCAATGGTCTACCTATCAATAACTTAGTTGCAATGGAAAGACTTTCTAAAGAAAAAATCTTTGCAAAAGTAGAAAAAGAAAACATTTCTCCTAGCGATATAGCAAAATACGAAGGAAGTGGTAGATTAGTATATACTAGTAAAACTTCTGGACCAACACTATATACTAGATTAAATCCTACGCCTGAACAGTTTGTAGAGTTCTTTAAAAAGAGAGGTCGAAAAGATGCGTTAGTGAAAAACATGGGTGGTAAACTAGGTTTAGACGCTACAATGGATGTGTTAAGTAATCCTGATGCTATAGAAAAAATGACATTAGGAAATCCTAAATTAAAACAAATAAACAGTGATCAACTAATACAAACTTTTGCTCAAGTATCTCAACAAGGTATAGGTATGAAATTTTCTAGAAGATTCTTAGATTCAAGTGCTGATATGAGAGTTAAAGATCTTTTTATGAATAAAAGAGAAAGTTTCTTTAATAAACTTAAATCAATAGGTGTTACAGTTGACAATGTAAATGTAGCATGGGATGAAGTATATGGAAAAGAAAAATTGCAAGATGCAGAAGGAAAAAATTGGGCAACTGAAATTAAAAAAGAATATAGAAAATTAGTTGGTAATTTAGTTTCTCAAAAAGAAACTTATCCTGGTATTGAATTAGAAATTGATTCTTATGTTTCTAGTTTAGAAATGGCTATGGAAGAAGGTGATATAAACGCGGCTAAAAAAATATTAGGTTTACCTAGTGAATCAGCAGCAGCTTTATTTCAAGACGGGTCCGAATATGGTGGAAGAAAAACATATGAAAAAGCTGTCAATACAATAGCTACTAAAATGATAGAAGCAGATGGAACACCTGAAGCGAAATTAAATGTAGGAATCAATTTCATAAAATATAAAGGCTTACTAAGTAATGGTTCTAATAAATATATTGGAGCAAAAGATAAAGGTAATGGAGTTTTATATGGAGATAAACAAAACTATATAGAAAACTTTTTAAAACCTATGTTTGGAATAACTGATTATCAAACTACATCAATAAATAAAGAACCATATATTATAGTAACAATTGATGGGGAAACTACTACATTACCTTACAACATGCCCACTCAGAAGGTTACAAAAGGAATGATAGATGGATCTATAACTGATGAAGAAGTAATTAAAAGAGAACAAGCGGCAGATGAAGCATGGGATTTCATTAATGAAATGTATTCTATGATGTCTGACATTGTTAAAGATCCTAAACAAGAGCTTTTTGATAATAGAATGTTGTTAATGCTTAATGCTAGTATGTCTGCCAACATGAATAGTCCTTTAGCTATGGCTGCGCCTTTAAGATTCATACCAGTAGATGCTAAATATAGTGACTTAAAAAAACCTGATGGTAAAAAAGCTTATGAATACGAACATGGGTTACCTAGAAGAGTTGTAAACTTATTTTTATTAGATTATCATTTTAATAAAGGAAAAGGTTATATTAAAACTGAAGCTGACTTGCAGAAGTTGAAAGATAGTTATTCTGTAGGGGTGATTGATGTGGATATGGATGGTAATTATGGAAAGTTCTTTAAGTCTAGAGCTTTCTTTGGTTATCAACTTGGGGATTTACCAACCACTAGATGGTATAATATGTTTAGTAAAGGTGGAGAATTACACGCTGTAAAAGATTTAAAAACTGGGGATATTTATGGGGAAGCAGAAGCTAAGTTATGGAAAGACATTCAAGAAGCAGGTAAAAAAACAGGTCAACAAAATGATGTTAGTGGAGTTATTGGATCTAAAAAATCTAAAAGTAATAACAACTTTGAAAATGTAAAAACTTCTATAACATTAGATACATCATTAGATGTAGCTAGAGATATAGATGCTCCTATAAAAAAGATTAGAGTATTTGACTTTGATGATACTTTAGCTAGAACTAATAGCAATGTATTATATACAGCCCCTGATGGAACTACAGGTAAATTAAATGCGGAGGAGTTTGCTAGCGATGGAGCTAAGTTATTAGGAGAAGGTTATACATTTGACTTTTCAGAATTTAATAAAGTAGTAGATGGAAAACGTGGACCACTATTTGAGGTAGCAGAAAAAATAAGAAATGCTAGAGGAAATGAAGACTTATTTGTATTAACAGCTAGAGCTCCTGAAGCAGCTACTGCTATATATGAATTCTTAAAATCAGAAGGTTTAGAGTTTAAATTAGAAAATATAATAGGATTAGGTAATAGTACTGGTGAAGCTAAAGCTGAATGGCTTGTTGGGAAAGCAGCGGAAGGTTTTAATGACTTTTATTTTGCTGACGATCACATGGCTAATGTCGATGCTGTGAAGTTAGCAATGTCTCAATTAGATGTAAAATCAAAAGTACAACAAGCTAAAGTTAAGTTTAGTAAAACTGTAGATGCTACAATGAACGATATCATATACGATAAAACAGGAATTGAATCGTATAAAGAATATTCTTCAATGAGAGCGCAAGCTAGAGGTAGAACGAAAAATAACTGGAGTCTAATACCTCCATCAGCTCAAGACTTTGGTGGTTTGTTATACAAATTACTTGCTAAAGGAGAAAAAGGAGATGCTCAATGGGAGTGGATGCAGGAAAATCTTATCAAACCTTTTAGTAGAGGTATGAATGATCTGTCTGTAGCCCAAAATCAATTGATGGCAGATTTTAGAACTTTAAAAAATAGTCTAGATGGAATACCTACAAACTTGAAAAAACAAGCTTTTGGTGGTTTTACTTATGAAGATATTACTAGAATAGCTGCTTGGGATAGACAAGGTATTAAAGTAGATGGATTGTCAGATAGAGATTTAAACCAAATTAGAGAATTTGTAAAAGATAATGGAGAGATAAATACTTTTGTTGATCAAATTATAGCTTTAACAAAAGAAGATGGGTATCATTATCCAGGTGGTGATTGGTTAGCTGGAACTATTACTACAGATTTCATGGGTGGATTAAGAACCACTACAAGACCTAGAGTTTTAGCTCAGTGGAATCAAAATATTGATTTAGCTTTTAGTGAGAAAACTTTAAATAAACTAGAGGCAGCTTTTGGATCTAAATATAGAGAAGCATTAGAAGATTCTATAAGAAGAATGAAGACAGGAGTTAATCGTAAAGAAGGAATGAGTAGACTAGAGCAAAGATTCCAAGATTACATGAATAACTCTGTTGGAGCCGTTATGTTTTTAAATGCTAGATCAGCGGTATTACAGACTATATCTGCTATAAACTTTATAAATTGGACAGATAACAATCCTTTAAAAGCTGGTCAAGCTTTTGCAAATCAAAAACAATATTGGACTGATTTTATGGCATTGATGAATTCTGACTTTTTAGTAGATAGAAGAAATGGACTTAAAATAAATGTTAGTGAATCTGAAATTGCTGAGGCTGCGAAAACCACCGGTAACAGTGTTAAGGGAGTTATAAGCTATTTATTAAACAAAGGATTTGTTTTAACTCAATTTGCAGATAGTTTTGCTATCGCTTCTGGTGGTGCAACATTTTATAGGAATAGAGTTAATACTTATATTAAACAAGGTATGAGTAAGGCAGATGCTGAAGCTAAGGCATTTTTAGAGTTTAGAGATACTGCAGAAGAATCTCAACAATCAGCTAGACCAGATAAAATATCATCTCAACAGGCTAGTACATTAGGGAGGATTATTTTAGCTTTTGCTAATACTCCTTCTCAGTATGCTAGAATAATGGATAAAGCTGGTAGAGATTTAGTTTCAGGTAGAGGAGATTGGAAATCTAACATTAGTAAAATAATGTATTATGGATTTGTACAGAATTTAATGTTTACAGCTTTACAATCAGCAACAGCTTTAAAGTTCTTCGGTGATGATGAAGAGGAATTAGATAAACAATATTTCTTAGATCAAGGTTTATCAGAAAAGAAAGCCACTGAAGCTTTTAATCAATATAAAGAAAGTAAAGGTGACAATAAAGAATTGATCAAAACCACTAACAGCATGTTAGATAACATTTTAAGAGGTATAGGAGTACAAGGAGTTATATTATCTACTATTAAGAATACTATTCTAGACTTGATAGAAAGAAACGAAAAAGAAGGACAATGGCCTGGTCCTGAGTATGATGAAAATACTTGGAAGTTGTTAGAAGTAAGTCCACCTTTATCTATTAAAGCTAAGAAGTATAAAGGAGGAATGAGAGATTATGAAATGAATTCTTGGAGACCTGAATCTAAAGAAATATTTAATATAAATAATCCTTCATATAGAGCAGCTGCTAAAGTTATAGCTGCCACAACGAATGTTCCTGTAGACAGACTATTTCAAAAAATAGAAAATATACAAGGAGCAATGGACGAAACTAACGACGCTTGGCAAAGAGTAGCCATGTTTATGGGTTGGCCAAAGTGGCAGTTAGAAAATGATAAACAGAGACTAGATAGATATAATAAAGAAAAAGAAGGTAGAAAAGAATATAGAGAAGAAGTTAAAAAAAGATCTACTAGGCAATATTTTCCTAAAGCTTTACCTACAAAAGAAGAATACAAAGCTATTGAGCTTAAAAAACAAAGTGACGCTTTATTTAAGTTGAAAAAAGCTGAGCAAGTAGATAGCTTAAGAACGTTAGGATTAACAACAGACGCTATTAAACGTTTGAAGTACGAACAAGATAGAGTTGATAAAATTATTGAACTAAGTAACAAATAATTAAAAGGAACAATAAAAAAATGGGCACCATACCCAAAGTTCCTGTAACAAAAAAAGGGGATCTCAATGCGAGGTCCCCTTTTTAATTTTAATATTTATATCATGTGGAGCAGGTTCATCTCCTCCGAAATATGGATACAATTGATATCGACGTTTATCATATACACAGTTTCTTGGTATATAAACATAAGTTCCGTCTACTGCTAATTTGTAGTCCCATCTATATATAGTTAACTCGTAATAATGTTCTTCACAGAGACTAACTCTTTTTATTAGATCAAAACTAAATTTCCCATATTCATGTTTAAACCAATGGATTTCTAAGCTATCATTTAACCATCTCCATCCAAATCTTATGGAATTTTCACTATGATTATCGCCACAATCGCTCCATCCTATTAGTTTGTTTATGTCATATTGATTAAGGCTATCCACCGTGGAGTAGATAGCGCTTGAATCAAACGTAATGTTCCAACCGAACATTGTGTCTTTACTATAGTTTAAAGCATATGTCGACCTATGTTTTCCTTTTTTTATAGTAAATGTTTCCCAATCATTAGTTATTTTTTTGCAACTAGGTAATTTCACAACTACCACCAGCGCAAGCAAGCTCACCACTAAGATCAGTGTTGTCTTCAGTTTCGATAACATTTTCTAAATTTATATCGGTTAAGTGTTGCAACTTATTTATATAAGTTCCTTCGTCAATATCCTCGAAAGGAGCTTGAGTGTAAGTTCCACCATCAAAAGGTAAGACAGATAATCCGTTATAATATTTTCTATTATTCCACATCCACTCTCCAGCATCTTCCCATTCTTCAGCTTTTAAACTAACTGTAGCTGAAACATTGTGAGTATTAGATCCTTTTCTATGTCCTGGTGAAACCCATTCTGTAGCTACTTTCTTTATACGTTCAAGTAATTGAAAAGGTGATTCAGTTCTAAGTATAGATCCTATTGGAGCTTTTTGTGGTATGCTTATCACAGCAGTATCATGAGGTCTAAAAAA
>Ga0209404_10002291_pt1 | contig 11949 bp, 22 predicted proteins | sample TroAtlMetagenome_2_FD_187447 | JGI IMG/M metagenome (GOLD analysis project Ga0209404, IMG submission 187447) | Marine eukaryotic phytoplankton communities from Atlantic Ocean - Tropical Atlantic ANT8 Metagenome (SPAdes) (version 2) | ecosystem: Environmental > Aquatic > Marine > Oceanic...
AGGAGCAATAACTTTACCACGATTATTCTGCAACCAAGCACCCCACCAAGAGAAAGAACTATTAACTATTATAGCACCAGAACATAAAGACATCAAACACAAATCAACTTGTGGTAATAAAGTATTTTGCATACGTCCACTACCATCCATACTTGTGTAGTCATATTTCTGAATGTTCTCATTAAACATAAACCTATCTTGTTGGAAATACTCTTGTGACTTACACCATTCTAGATCATCTGTGAATACAAAGCACGGAGTATTAGGAGGGAACTTGGACAGTGCCTTCTCATAATACGATAAAGGTGCTATAGGATGATAACCTTCTTTACCAATAGCATCAGTTCTTCTAACGTGTAAAAAGATAGGAGCAGAATCTAATGAATCAATATACTCCTTACAAGGTTTTAAATAATCTTTCTTAAATGTAAAGTCCTTATGAATCTCATCAGCAATATGATCAAAGTATCTTTCTGTCTGAAAGAATCCATCTAAGGTAACATCATCTGGACATTCGTTAAAAAATTCTTCACTAAATGCATAACCATTCTCTGCTACAACTGAACCCTCTACAAATCCAATGTTCTCTTTCTTAACACTGGACATCTCAAAGGTTTCAAATAGACCATAGTTAGCAGTATGTTCATAGTCCTCTGGTGGTATTACCCAATCAAATCCTCTCTTAGCAGCAATACCTCTTAATGCTGCGTACTGGAACATCTGGTTTCCCAAACGACCATTACATCCTAATGTATTGTATCCAATCATAATTCAATCCAGCAAACTTCTTCTGTAGGAGTAGTAAAAATAATTCTAGAATCTAATGATTCTTTTTGTTGATCATCAGTACAATATACTCTATATCCATTATCTAAAAGATCTAAACATAAACGATACTGTTGACTTTCTGTAAGAATATCTGTTCCTGGTTTATAGGTCAGATACTTAAAGCAAAAAGGAAGACCTTCTACATTCTTCTTGATATAATACTCTACCATAAATTTAGCGTGAGCATCATTAAAATTATCAGTAGTAGTTCCTATATTATGCTCTACTCCAACCTTCTTAGCATAATCTGCAAAGGCACGATTGTCTCTAGGGAAACACGGTCCACCAAATCCAAACCCAAATCCCATATACTTATGACCTACTCTACTATCAGATCCAATAGCATATAATACATCATCAATTTCATCATCAAGATTTGATTTAGATAGTACCTGACCAATCATATTTGCATAACTGATCTTAGTAGTAAGAAAACAATTCACTGCTATCTTAGTAAGTTCAGCAGCAGTAGTACTCATAAAATGAATAGAAGGTTCATTAACTTGAATCTTATTATAGATGTCTTCTAAAACAGATACGTGATGTCCATTACCACCAACCAATACCATATCAGCATTTTGGAGATCTTTAATAATAGATCCTTGTGCAATAAACTCTGGATTATAATATACATCTATACCAAATGGTGCTAATGCTTCTTGGAATTGAACACAATCACCAGGGTTAGTAGTACATCCAACAACAAGAGACTTACCTTCTAAAGATGTTACCTTATGAAAATCATCAACAACATTATGTACTGCTTCAACATTATAACTACCATCTTCATATGAAGGAGTTGCAACAAGAGTAAAAATAATATCACACTCATCAATAACTCTTTCATTTAGAGTTGTGAATTCTATATTAGTAGCACGACTAAGAAGTTCAGAAACACCTGGTTCAGTTCCTTTATAATCGTTAAGTTGTAATCCGTGAATATAATCGGAACGTGCATCTGACGCAAGAACTTCATATCCTGCTCTTTCAATAAGAAGAGCAAGACAGATACCAAGTCTTCCTGCTCCAATCAATCCAATTTTCATTCTTCAGTGTCCTCCTCTTCATCAAATGGTGATTTTTCAATGATACCTGCATTGTGCAAGCATTCTTCTAGCATCATCTGTGCTATTTCATCGTCAGTCATAATTAAGTTCCTTTAGATTTTGCTGTAATTAAAAGATGCCATCCTAATTTCTTTTCTAGAACCCTAAACATATCATCAGGCATTGTCTCAAACCAAGGTTGCTTTATATATTCACCTTTCTTATATGGTTCAATCTGATATGGAAATATATGATCTCTCTCAATAGAAACCACATCAAAGTGATCTCCAAGTAAATCATAAATCTCATCTTCAGTATAAGTATATGCTACTGGACATCCATACTGTGCTTCAGGTTGATCCAATCCAATACTAATCATATAGTTCTTCCAAGATTCAGATGCATAAAGCATAATCTTAAACACACCATCCTTAGCAAGATACTTACTAATTTCAGACATTGCCTTTTCAGGATGTGGTGTGTGGTGAAGAACACCCCAAGAATATATCAAATGATATTTTTCTTTTGGAAGAAAGTTTGATAGTTCTTCAGCATTACCCTCATAAAAATTACCGATCTGATTATAAACCTTAAATCTCTTTTTAGCAAGAGCAAGACTCTCTGATGAAAGTTCTACTCCAGTATAATCAGATCCAAATCTTGCGAAGTTAATCCCTGCAGTTGCTAAACCACATCCAATCTCCAATACTTTCTTACCATTCCACTCATTAAAATGTGAAAAGGATTTGATATGAGGTTCGACAAAGAACTTCTTTTTCTCTACCTCATCAAAATATTCTTTTGTTCCAATTTCCTTTTCAGAATGTCGAACATTACAAGGTCGATTATTCCAAAACTTTTTTACATTATCTATAGAGGTCATTTCTTAATCTTTGGAGCCCTCATTAATTCATCTCTAAAGATTTCTTGTTTCTGTTTTGCTTTTGCTTTAACAGTTGACTTTGATTTTACTTTTGGTTTTGGTTGAGGAAGAGGAATACGACGAGTTATAATAGTCTCAAAAGTTTCTGTTGGATTACCAGTACAGAACTTTCTTATGGTAAGAACCTCATCCTTACCTTCAACTGTTCTTCCTAATACTTCTTCATTCATGATTTTTCTCTTAATATAAATGTTGGAATAGGTTCCATCTTATGCTTATTCTTACTATTAAATACAGAAAGAATATTCACTGCGTTACCAGTTCCATTTTCCATTGCTTGTTCTAGTTCAGCATAGGTAGCACCAATCTGATCTTCATCAGTTCTGCCATCATCCCATAGACCATCAGTAGGTTGAGCATCAATAATCTTAGAAGACACTCCTAAGTATCTTCCAAGTTCTCTTACTTCTGTTTTATAAAGATCAGCAATCGGAGCAATATCAACGCCACCGTCACCATACTTAGTATAAAAACCAATTCCATAATCCTCTACCTTGTTTCCTGTACCAACAACAATACCACCCTTTGCACCAGCAATCTGATACAAAGTAATCATTCTGATACGAGACTTTGTATTTGCACTAGTCAATGGATCAGAAGTAAACTCACCCTTCTCAAAGTGTTGTGCATCAGACCACCAATTAACTGAGTGCATGAACTGATCATACACACTAGAAAGTTCTATCTGAACATTGGTTACATTATCATACTTTTCTTCTAATGCTTTAGCATGATTATCAGATAACTGACTATTCTTATGCGTAGACATTAAAGGCATACGAACTACGTATGTTGGCAATCCAGTCTTTGCACATAATGTAGAGACTACAGCAGAATCAATTCCACCAGATACACCAACAACAAATGCTTTAATGCTATGCTGCCAATAATAATCATTCAACCATCTAACAATATCATCTGCTAGACTTTCATAACTGTCAATTCTATTCATGATTTAATTTTCTATTTGTGTACAAATCCAATTATAGGTCTTACGGATACCCTCTTCAAGTGGTTGTGAATAATCCCATCCTAACTTTTCTCTTACAAGATCGTTATTAGAATTACGACCACGAACACCAAGAGGTCCGTCAATATGATTCTTCTCTACTGATTTACCAGAAACCTTAGCAGCAGTATCAACTAACTTATCAATAGTAACCATTTCTTCTGATCCAATATTAACTGGTCCTAAGAAATCTGATTGCATCATTCGATAGGTTGCTTCGACGCATTCATCAATGAACAAGAAGGAACGAGTTTGTAAGCCGTCTCCCCACACATCGATGGATCCACCTTCCTGCGGGAGTTTAGCCACTTTGCGGCAGATTGCTGCTGGAGCCTTTTCTCTTCCTCCATCCCAGGTTCCTTCTGGTCCGAAGATATTATGATACCTGGCAATACGCACAGGCATATCGTGATTACGGTTGTAAGCAAGATAGAGACGCTCCGAAAAGAGTTTCTCCCATCCATATTCGGAGTCGGGGTTTGCGGGGTATGCTGATGATTCACGGCAATCAGGGTTGTCAGGGTCAAGTTGATTGTGCTCTGGATACATACACGCTGATCCAGAATAGAATATCTTTGTCTTGTTTACTTCATAACTTTCATTAAACTTTCTCTGCTCTTCAAGAACATTTAAGTTAATTGAAACTGAGTTGTGCATAATATCAGCATCATTCTCACCAGTGAAAACAAAACCTGCACCACCCATATCAGCAGCAAACTGATAGATCTCATCAAATGATTCTATCATCTTATAAGGTATCTCATTATAGAAATTACCTTGTACTCCTTTAAAATGTAAAACACGACGAACGAAATCTACATCCCGTAAGTCGCCGTGTACAAATTCATTTGCTTCTGTCTTTGAAAACTCAGTTGATTTTAAATCTACACCTCGTACCCAATAACCTTCTTTTCGCAGTCTCTTTACCATATGACTGCCAATGAAACCACCCGCACCCAATACCAGTGCGGTCTTTGTATAGTCCCTCATACTCCTTTAGAATAATCGATCACTTTATTTATTATATAAAAAAAGAGGTTGATTGTCAACCTCTTCCGTAATCATCTTTTAATCTAACTATATCATTTTCTTTACAAACTCCCCTTTGAACTTCAATAAATGTAATACCATCATTACCACCATGTAAACGATGAACTTGTTTTATAGGAATGTATGCATATTCTCCAGGTCTTATAATTGATTCGACTTCTCCCTGAGTAATCGTACCAATACCTTCTATGATAGTCCAATGTTCCTCACGTTGCTCATGATATTGCAACGAAAATTGATGATTAGGTTTAACATGTATTTGTTTAACCTTATAATCTTTATTTTCTTCCAGAGTTAGATACCAACCCCAGGGTTTGAATTCAAATTTTCTCATAATAAGAAAAACAATCTATCGAAGTTGATGTCTACTTAACTTTTCTTCAATCTCAGATACTCTTGCAGTGACATCATCACTAGAAGTTGCTTCTGATTGATGTGAATGTGACTCAAGTGCTGCTACTGCTGCTTCTAGTTTCTTAAGTCTTGCCTCTACTTCTACATCATACTTAGACATAGATGCTCCACTTGCAGATTTTGCTGCTGTTCCTTTAATCGCCATAATTTTATAAAAATTCTTGTTTTTATTTAGACCCAACGGGTTACTGTTAATTCTATATTGTTATTATCCATTTCCCATTCTTCTTCTATCTCAAATCCCTCCTCTTTAATTGTATCATGAATTATCATTCTTGCATACTGTTGAGTGAGTTTTTCCATAAATCTTTCGATTGGAACATCCTTATCCCAAGTTTGTCTATCAGCAACTAATTCATAAGTTCCAGTAGATTGATTAAACTTGAATCCAACATCAACACCAATAGAAATATCAACCCCCATAGTAGGATGATCTTCAGCATGATCTGGATTCATAATAACCAACTCTACCATCTTCATACCTGCAAAGGGAATATTAGGTCTTTCACCAATACGTTCCAATGCTTCAAGTAACTGAGTCTTTTCTTTAATCTTTGTTTTTATAGTACTAAAGTGTGACATCTTGTTCTGTTGATTGAGTTTGCTTTTGATAGTATTCAGGTTTAAGTTCTCTTGTTTCAATATTACCAAGTCTTTTTTCAATAGACTCAGTGATTGTTAAACATTCACCTGCTTCAGCACCAATAACTTCTTCAAGTACAGTACCGTCTTGCCTAATGGTAAACTTAAGAGTTTGTTTTTTTGACATAGTTAGAATGAATGATGATGGGTATCTATATCTCCATGTTCTATATTATCTATCTTTTCAATATGACCATGATCAATATCAATGTGCCATTTCTTTTCAAGTGAATCAGCAATTCTTTCGAGTGCTGATGCTATGCGATTGAACTCTTCACTCATCACCGTCCTCCAATATGTCATCTTTAACATAGCAAGGAACACCATCTGGGTCAAGCCATTTTGTATACTCAAAGTCTTCAATAGCTTGAGTTAACTGCATACCATTATCACAGAGATACATATCCTTATATCTAGGAGAATAACTTCCCATCTTCTGGATACGAAAATCGGGTTTACCGTTTTCTAATGTACCTACTTCAACATAACGGTATGGAAACCGTTCCATAATAACATTCATTTTACTGCCTCAAGATCTTGTCTAAGGCATTCTACTACCAAACTATAATCCGCTTCTGGATCTTCATCATTATAATCTATTTCATTTTGATAATATCGTTTAACTTTTTTATACAACTTTGGATTTTTTACATCCAAATAAATCTCCTTATTAGCAGCAGCCTGAAGGATGCCTATGTCTTTCTTGAATTTGGAAATGAGAGTCATTGCTCTGAATTGTTTACCAGACTATTATAAAGGGTTGATTGAGTTTAGTCAAGCTCTACAATAAAATTGCTCCGATAATAAATCCTTTAGCAAATGAAATACAAACTACTTGATAGTCAGAGAGATTCCATTTCTCTTGAGCTTTCTTAATAAGTTTCTTGTCCCATTCAACTACTTTGTCGAAATACTTTTTCATTGTTCCTAATAGATTGTACTTTATTTATTAATTCCTATCGTAACCTGCCGATCTTCCATCCTTCCACATATGTTTCTCATAATCAAAATCAGGATGTGGTGCAGCACTTACAACAGGATTCTTAGTTCTGTTATGAATAACTATAAACTTGTCTGCTGCAAATGTACCAGCAAGACAGACTTCAATCTCATCACCATCTTTCCAGTTAGTTTCACCATTCATTTTGGTGTGAGTCATTGCTAATTGAATTTGATCAATTACTTTTTGTGTCAGTCTCATAATTACCCTTGCCAAATCATATCAGGCATTGGTTGTGTGCCTGGTCTATTTACTACCAACAGTATAGCATAACCTACAAACCAAATAATGTTAAACAACCAGGCTTGTCTCCAAAGATACTTCCTTATACCCATAGAAAGGAATACATTCCTTACTGCTTTAGGATCATCTTCATTGCCCGTTGCCCTAAAGATCTGTTCTATTATCACCGCAATGATTGTACCTATCACTAGAGGATAGAATACGAAGTTTGCAAATGACATTATTCCTATTAAGAAAACCATTAGTCTAATACGTCGAGGTCTTTACCGTGTCTGATTTTCCCAGACAACTCATATGCTTCTTTATTTCCACCGTGTCCGTGTGCAATACCTAGTTCATGCATTTTAGCATGTTCATCTATTTGATCTCTTAGATCTTTTTTACCTGATCCAAATGTAAGGTATAATCCATACCCAACTAAACCAAAAAGAAGTAAACCAAAGAATAAAATAAATCCTTGATCAGGAGTTAGGTTTCCGTGAGGAATTAAATTAATAAAAATCATGTTCTTGTAATAGAGGGAACGTCACCGTCATCATCATCATCTTCCAACTCTTCTATCCTTTCCTGTAATGATTGAAGTAAAGGATCTTCTGGTTTCTTATCAAAGGTAACACCCATTAATTCGTCACCAGGTTTTACATCTACCATTTCTGGATGAGTTGGTCTTTTTACCTCAGTAGTCCACATACCACTGGGTCTGTCTGTATCTTGCCTCACAAAATTCCATCCTCCTAATATGGTGCGAACAGCCCACACTAAAAGTATAAACCATATTAATGTAAACATTAAATCCGTAACGGGGTTCATATTCTTGGTATCTTCTGAATTAATGGAAGAATTTCATTCTCCACTCTGTCGGCAATTTTATCTACTATACTAATATCTATATCCATAAACGGTGGAATGATACCTAGTAATCTCAATGTGCCGTCAAGAAATAATGCAAGACAAGTAAATCCGAGAATCATACTAATAATCGTAGCAGTACGATTATGTTTTGCCATAGATTCTTCATCAATTCTTTGTGCCTCTGCAAGTGCAGCAGCAACCATAGCATCTACTTCTTTCTTAGTATAAAAGTCTCCTAAGAATGGTATGTCGTGTTTGTCCATACTCTTTTATATCCATATTCATTATAACAGGTATGTCAAGTGTACAATTATATATTGTTAAGTCATCTCATGAACGTGTGTTGATGGGCGTTCTCCCATCTTTGCTTTCTTGTCCCTATCTAATTGATATAACTTATTCATCATCTCTTGTTTCTTTTCAATGTCGTCAAGTTTCTTTTGAACGTCCTTGAGATCGGACTCAATAGATCCTTCAGTCATATTTGGTTTTAAAATTCTACTCTCAAACCTCCCTGCCAAAAACGTACAAGCAAGTTGTGGATTTGAGTGTAGTTATTTATACTTTTTAGTTATTTATAGTTCTGATTTAAAATCTATGTAACCGCCACCCAGATAAATGTTGAGAACTCTATCATCAACAACAGAATGACCAGTTTGATACATTGTGATATGATTATTACCAGCCGCCCATCCTCCAGTTCCTACTGTTGGAGTATTTGTTGAGTCTGATATTCCATCATACTTATAAACTCTAATATTAAAACTCTCTGATGATGAATTAGTTCCTGTTCCAATTGTAGGTTGAGCTCTCAATGGAACTGGTGTTGAAACTGAAGCTAAGTATGCTGAACTACCTGCTCCTCTTCCAGCAGCAGTAAAACGACGTTCAAGTTTATAATAATATCTACAGCAACGCAAGAATTCATCACCATAACTACGGTGCTCAAACGGTGTGGCTACTGATCCGACTTCTAACTGAACGCCTGTTAAATGAAAATCATTGCTATCACCCATCCAATTATATTGATTACTTGTTTGCATTTCTAATCCACCACTACCACTCCAAGCACCCCAACCTGCACTACCTACTTTATCAGAACCACCCATTAATACCCATCTAACAGCAATATGACCCCATGTACCTGTTGTATCTCCAGGTATAGTGAGTGTCTTTTTCTGCCAGGTATTTGCAGTTCCACTTGGTAATGTATATTCTGCAATATAAGTTCTATTATTTGTACCTGAATTATATACATTAAGACAAAAAGTTTGTCCTGCTACATTACTTCTTACCCAGAAACTTAATGTTACTGATTTAGCATTTGATGTTCCCCATTGTAACTGTTTAGCATCTTTATCCTCAATAACATATACAATGGTGGCACGGTCATTGCTACCGACACTTGTGTCAGTTGAGAGAACACGTACTTTAAGACATTTTTCAAATTCACCAGTACCATTTTGAATACTCATACCGACAGAACCAGAGGTATTTTCAGCGAATCTATACCTATCTGCTCTATAGGTACTCGTATCATCTGGAGCAGTAATTTCAGCGGTCCCATGTTGGGCCACCTGCATCTCGCCATTAATTATCAAATTTCTATGACTTAATTGTCCTGCTGATGGTATAAATGCCGTTGCAGTTATAATTCCTGTGGTATTTACACTTGAGTTTCCAAAGGCAGTATTGATACCAGTCAAACTTGCACCACTAATTGCAGGTAAAGCACCAGTTAAATTACTTGCAGCAAGTGAACCACTAAAACTTGATGCAGTTATAATTCCACTTGTTCTTATACTTCCATCAGAATATGCCGTTAATGCTATACCTGCTAATGGTCCAACACCAAAACCTTCCCTAAAAGTACTAATACCAGTAGCATCAACTCTTGCTACATCCTCATAAGTTATTGTTCCTGCTACTCCCAAATTACCTGATATAGTTACATCACCACTAAAAGTACCAGTAGATGCATCTATAGGACCACTAAAACTTGCAGCAGTTATAATACCACTATATTCAAAATTCTTATAAGAATCTACTTTAAATACTTCTGCTGTAGTATTAATACCAACTGTTGTAATACCAGATGTTCTACCATCAACATAAAGCAAAACATCACCATTAGAATTGGTAATCTTTACCTGTTCATCTACAGTAGAACTTGAAGGATCTGCCTTTGCCTCAATATTACTAACTCTAAGAGTACTCATTCTCTGATAATATCTTTAATGTTATTTATCACTTCTTATATATGATGGTTTCTTTAAACTCCGTTGAAGTGGAGTGAGAATCAATTATGTTGGCTCTAAGTGTTGACATAGTTTTATTTAGTCGGCGGGGTCTGGTGTATTTCCTTCGGCTAGCCAAGATTTATATTCAATATAATCTCTATTACCCTCATCAAATGGAATTATTGCGTTGTCAGATTTTCTGATAACAACATCTAAAAGTTCACCAGTTCTTAGTGATTTATTTAATTTATAAGACATAATTAAAGCTCCGCATCTGCTTTGATGTAATTGTAATTGGCATTATCATTATCTGTAAATGCACAAGCAAACCCTCCTTGTATGAAACGATTTGATGAAAAAGCAAGACCATGAGTACCTACAGTCTCATGAGTTATTGCATTATAGTTACTGGCATTAGGTGCAAAAATATTTGTACCTCCTTTGTCTGAAAATTTTACATGACCAAGCATAGTAATAGTTGGTTTAACTCTCATTTTTTTAGGAAAATTTGCGAGAGTTCCAAAAAGAGCAGCTGTTCCATATGCCTGTAATCCTATAAAAGAATACTTGCTGTCGCCTGTTGCTGCAGTTCCATCCCAATTTATTCTTCTACCAAGTTCACAATAATATCGTTGGCAAGCAAATAATTGATCATCAAACCTTCGGTGCTCGAACGGAGTTGCTACAGGACCAACTTCTAATTGAACTCCTGTAATCTCCAAAGTTGCATCATTTGTTGTAAACCATGAGTTAGCTTGATCTTTACTTCTCGAACCTGATGCCCAACCTGCCCATTGATTATAAGTAACTGAGTTATCCGTCATATTTGTTCCATAAATGGCGATTGCAAATACTTGAAATCCACCACCAGTATCATCATCTATTTGTAGATTAGAATTACCAGGTATTGATTTTGTTATTTTTGTCCATGTATTTGCAGATAGAGTTCCAGTTTCATAAGGATAGATATAATTTGATCCATCTTGAGTTTTAACAAAACCATTAAAATTTTGTGAAACACTTGATCTAACCCAAAAAGATAGAGTTATATAACTAGAACTTGATTTATAATTCCAACCACTATTTCTAATATTTTGTGCTTCTATTTGTTGATTAAAATTTATTTGGCTGCTTGCTTGTAGACCACTTGTTTGATTTCCATTTGTTATTTTTGCTGCTTTAGTTAAACCTAAAGTATATGGTGTATCACTTGTTGTAAGAGAAACTTGAGCAAATGTTGGGTTTTCATTTGTTCCAGTATATTCATGTTGCCAACGATCTAAATCTCCATAACCAGAAGTTGTTGATGAACTAGCTCTTTGGGCCACTCTCATGTCTCCGTTGATTATGATGTTGCGATGAGAGAGTTGTCCTGCTGATGGAACAAAGGCAGTAGCAGTTACAATACCAGTAGTAATATTAGCAGCACTATCAAGTGCATAAGCAGTTGCAGCACTAGTTGCCGTTGATGCAGTACCACTAAATGATGTCGCTGTAATTATACCTGTCGTTCTTATACTTCCATCTTTATATGCTGTTAATGCAATACCAGTTAATGGTCCTACCTGATATCCTTCTCTAAATGTACTAATACCAGTTGCATCTACTCTTGCTACGTCTTCATATGTTATTGTTCCTGCAACACCTAAGTTACCAGCAATGGTTACATTACCAGTAAATGA
>Ga0209404_10002303_pt1 | contig 11922 bp, 1 predicted proteins | sample TroAtlMetagenome_2_FD_187447 | JGI IMG/M metagenome (GOLD analysis project Ga0209404, IMG submission 187447) | Marine eukaryotic phytoplankton communities from Atlantic Ocean - Tropical Atlantic ANT8 Metagenome (SPAdes) (version 2) | ecosystem: Environmental > Aquatic > Marine > Oceanic | place...
GTAACATAGAGCTTCTAAAACACTTAAGTAGTAGTTATATACAAACGTTCTAACAATTCATTTGAAACGTATACGTACCTCCGCTCTGATAGGGGTTACTACCAGAGTAACAATAACAATGACCGTTAGAAGGAATTTGAAAAAAACCAGAACTAACACCTTGATTGTTAGACCAACAGTAGCTATAACAAGCTTCATAACCTGATACGGAATGTGTGTAAATATTTGTAGGACTTACATGCGTTTGAGACCCAACCAGTCCACCAGGATGATGACTGAATCTGCAATTATTTGTATTCCCTCCGTAAGTACAACTTCTAGCCCAAGTTTGACCATGGCATTCTACGTTTCTCTGATAATAATGCCACATGGTGGATTGACAATCTGATTCTACTTTACAACGGTCAGGAGTTTTACATACCTGTTGACCTGTTTGATCTTGATAGCTGTTCCACATACATCTTTCACATTCTGTTCTTCCTGTAATATCTGCTCTTCTTCCTTTTGGGCAATCTTTGCATGAGGACTGTCCTGTATTATCTTGATATTTCCCTTTCGCACATTCTGTGCACGTTCCCGCACCAGCCGACGAATATTTTCCAGCGTCACAATTGGTACATGATGTAGCACCAGCGCTAGAATATGTACCAGCGTCACAATTCGTGCACGTCCCTTTTCCCATTTCATTTTGGTATGTTCCAGCGTCACAATTGTCGCACAGATCATTTCCTTCAGAATTGACCGCCATTCCGATAGCACAATTGCTGCACGCACCAGAACCAGCAGCTGCGTAGGTCCCAATTGCACAATTGTTGCAGGGCGCATCACCAGCACTTGCATATTTCCCAGCAGCGCAATTGTTGCAACTGGATTGCCCAGATGCACTTGTTTTTCCAGCGTCACAATCCGTGCACGACCCTGAACCAGCAGCTGAATATTTACCTGCATTACAATTCAAGCAGGCACCGTCCCCTACTCCTGAATATTGACCAGCTACGCAATCGCTACATCCAGTTGCTTGTTGTCCCGAGTATTGTCCAGCATCGCAATTTAGGCAACCATTTTGACCTTCAGTTGGTTGATACATCCCAGCTGGACAATTTTGACATGATGCACTGCCTGTTGAACCTTGCCATTTACCAGCTGCACAATTTGTACACCACTTTGATCCAGGAGCCGAAGATTGACCAGCTGCACAGTTCGTACAAGCACTTTCTGCTATTTGCCCATTGTTGTTGTGGTATTTACCCGCACCACAATTTAGGCAACCATTTTGGCCATTTGCATTTTGATATTTTCCCCCTGTACAAGTTGCGCATTGCGATTGTCCAAAACTAGCTTGAAATTGACCCGCTGGACAATTAGAACAACCAGACGAACGTGCTGCACTAATGGTTCCAGCGGGACAATTCGTACAAGCACTTTCCGCGATTTGCCCCGTATTACCGTTGTATTTTCCAGCTGTACATGACGTACAATCATTGCTGTTATCTGCTCCTGTGCTTGTTAAATAGCTGCCTTGAGGGCATAATTTACACGAACTTTTACCTTGTTCATTTTGAAATTTCCCTGCTTGACAGTGGTGGCAAAACCCCGATTGACCGTATGTTCCTGCAGCACAATTCGTACAAGAGGATGCCAATGCCCCGCTATATTTTCCACCAGGGCAAATGGTGCACGTGTTGCCTACCAAATAATAGGCAGCGGTGCACAAATTACAATCCGTTAATGCATCCGAACCAGCGTTGGAGCTACTTCCAATCGGGCAACTTTTGCAGACGGCAGCTCCATTTTCATTTTGATACAGTCCTGCATTGCAGTTGGTGCACCCAGACCCACCTGCTTGAAATTGACCCGCTAAACAATTCGTGCACCGCCCGCCTGGGACGCTGCTTTCCCCGTCAGGACAAGAAAAACATTCGCTGCTGTACGGCGTACTATCGGATCCAGCAGGGCATAAGTCACAAGCCTTTGCTTTTTGGATGCACTTGTAATTGGTTGCACAATTGTTGGAATTGGAATTTGTAATCCAATACGTCCATGCACTGTCCGCAACACAACCATTTGCTGGTGCTGTCCATGTGTGAGCTCCACCCCACGTTAAACCATTATTTATAGCATACTGTTCGCACTCCGCGAAGGTAACACTGTCATCAGCAGCACCCGACGAAACTTGAATGAAATCGCCAAAGTTTGCATTGATGGTCGTCCCAGCAGGGCACGCTTGACAAGCTTTTCGTTTTTGGAGGCATGAACCACCAATAAAATCACAAGAATCAGTTCCAAAACTAACAGCATTCCAATTAATGTTTCCAGTATTACTTATTATACATCCTTTTGCGGACGTAAGCCACTGACGTACACTAAAGTAATTATCCATTGCTTGACACTCCTCCAAGCTGACACTCATATCAGGAGCACCAGAGCTGACCTGAACCACTTCGTCTTTGAACTCAAACCCAGTAAAACAATCCGTTTTGATATTGTGACCCGAGGTTGCGACCTTCTTCGTGCAAAGGCAAGTCGCATCGTGTACTTTTTGGATGCAAGCGTTTCCACCGTGGCCACAGACTCTGGGGGCAGTTGTGGAGGGATTCCAATACACATTTACGCTATCGGCTTGGCACCCTGGTATATAGTTTTCATGTTGATCCGATGCTTGACTCGAAATGGCATCGCTATACGGTTTATTCACTGAACTAGCATACGCTTCGCACTCGCTTTCATCCACTTTTTTGTCCGCATCAACCTCCATCGCGTATTGTTGGAAGCAACCTAGATTCCTCCAAGAATTCGAGCCACCGCTCGTGTACCAAGAGTAACAAGTCGTCGCGGTTGTACTGTGTGTGTTCCATAACACATAAGTTATATAGGGTTGGCTACTAGTACCAGACCCACTCCTATATACATGACATCCTTTTGGGCGATTACTCCACGAGCTTGATCCACCCCAAGTGTAATAAGATTGGGAATTTACAGCGGCTTCACATGCATTAGCAGTGCTTATACTCAAGTCAGGTAACCCGTTGTGAATGGACATGTAAGTATCTCCTAACATACCATAGTACACTTGTATGTATCGAATACCTGAGTCCATCATTTGCGACACCGTGTAGCCAAGGGAAGTGCAATCTTCGCTGCACGTTTCGGTTGCCACCGCCGTTTTGTGCAATACCCTTTTACCAAACATGGTTGCTGGATTTACGGTAGATCCACCACGACGACAGGCTTCTAGGACGTCAAACGTACCCTTGTCGGTATACGTGGTCGATGTATAGCTACCACCACTTCCTACGCAGTCGTCCGTTTGAAAATCGTACACAATCAATTGAAAATCATCCCCATCGTTAATGAGTAAATCTTGGTCCAGTAGTACAGTTTGTGTAGCAGCAGCACCAATAGTGATCTCCTGGTACCCCGTAATGCCTTCGCACGAGGACGCGTTGCAACCTTGAAAGGCTTCGTAGAGGGTATCGACGGAGATGTAACCCCCTTTTTGGATGCATTTGTAATTTGTTGCACAATTATTAGAGTTGGAATGTGTATTCCAATACGTCCATGCACCAGTGTCTACAATACAACCTGATGGTCTCTCTGTATAACCTGATGATGCCCAACTTCGCCCGTTTGCATCATTATAGGCTTTACACTCATCTTCAGAGACGTAGTTTGAATCTCCAATTGCCGCTGCACTTCCAGAACTGACTTGAACGTACCCAGGACTCGTGTACACCGCGTTCACTTTCGCAGCCTGCTGCAGCTGAAATTGCTTGTAAAATACCGCAATGTAGTTGCCACTTGTATGTCCTGGGTAGTTGCTGCTGTCCCACTCCGCATCGTGTGTATTTACATAGTTCCCACGTGCGAAGCACGACGGGTAGCTGTCGCATAACGCTTTTAAGTCGTTGCTAACTTGGGATGCAAGAATCGGAAAACGAATAAAAAATGGCCTATCCAATAGCTGAAAGTACAAGCGCTCGTCGTGTTCTTGTTCATGATTTGCTAATTGGGAATGGCTATTCCCGTTGTGCCGAAGGTACAGATCCACGCCGCCTAGATGCCTGTGCGTCACCCCTAAGCAATTGCTAGAGTCAGCAGAACAAGATACTTTTGCTTCTTCTAATGTATTGAATGGTAGGGCAGGTCGCCATTCTTCGTCAGCTGTAATGGTGCTGTACAAAAAATTAAAATCCGTTACATCATAGGACGCCTGCTTCGTGTACATGGTATCACTTGCAGTTGTCTTTGGATGGTCAAAATCCTCGATGAATACGTTGACGGATTCGGCATAATGCATCTCCGCATGGAGCACGGCGTCAATCGCTTGCTTGACGATGCTCTGGACGGATTGGGCGTGGAAGGGAGCTTTTTGGATGCATTTATAGTCTGGATTGTTATCACATTCGTTGGTCAGTCCATTTTCAATAAAATATAAAAATGAATTATACCTGACAACACAACCATTTGCTGGTGCTGTCCATGTTTGAGCTCCTCCCCACGTTAAACCATTATTCATTGCATACTGTTCGCACTCCGCCTGACTTACATATGCAGCAGAAGTTGGACTTTTTTGGATGCATTTATAGTCTGGATTGTTATCACATTCGTTGGTCAGTCCATTTTCAATAAAATATAAAAATGAATTATACCTGACAACACAACCATTTGCTGGTGCTGTCCATGTTTGAGCTCCTCCCCAAGTCTTCCCTGTGTCTTCCGCATATGCCTGACATTCACTTTCCGACATCCATTCAGGGCTGCCTTCCTGTGCAGGACTCCCAGAGCTTACTTCTACAGCAAACGTAGCTGGCATCCCCGTCGTCACTTCGATAAATTTGTGGGTTTTAGTAACTTTTTGGAGGCATATCTTTGTCGAACTACACTGTTGCGCGTTTTGATTGTCGTTAAAATAGAGCCAATTGCCATCATACCAACAGTTAGATGGATAAAATCCACTATCCATCGGGTTCCCGTTAAGACCAGTACTTATAGTCTTTGACTGTTGTTGCCCAAATAATGTACATTCTTCTCGGGATATTGAAGCATCATTGTACCCAGACGTCACTTCCCCATATTCCCAAAAGCGATCCGATCGCACACCTGCTTGATACGTTGTACCTACCACATTACCACGCTTGCATATACACTGATGCGGCGCGCACGGCAGCTCGGTCATGGGCTTTTGGATGCAGTTCCAATCATTACTACCACCACAATTGCAATCTGTTAAACAAGTAGCAGCATTATATCGAACGCCCACAACATCACGATTAATACACCCTTCAGGTGCTCCGTTAGCAAAACTTACCAGCTGATATGTCGTATCCCCCACACTTGTCGCATACACCTGACACTCCTCCTGACTCACGTATGCCGCGGCAATTGTGCTCTTTTGGATGCAATACTGCGGGTACCCACTCCAATCAATCGTGCAAGTTCCGCTACCAGTAGCATGTTCATTGTAGAATAAAGAATTACTCGAACCTGATCCAGTAAAACGCCAACATCCTTTTGGTCTACTGCCTTCACTATTAGTACTATAGGTATAACCAATGGTATCTGCATAATCTTCACAGTCCGCTGGAGACATATACTCAGTGCTGCCTGGTACCGCTGGAGTTCCGTCAGGCATTACAATACCCAACGTAGCATGTTCCCCAGAATCCACTTCGAGGAACGGAATGTTCCAACGTACCTTGGTGGTGTCAGAGAGACAACCTTCGGCGGCCGCGTGGTGGGTGATAACGTCGCGTTGGATGCAGGTGTAAGAATCTCCACAGTTACAATTTGCAGTACATATCCCCCCATTAAACAAATAATTTCCTTGTGAGTTCATAAAACAACCTTGAAATATATTTGTCCATGTAGAACTTGTAAACGTTTTACCTTGAGTTGATGCATACGCCTCACATTCCTTCTCCGAGACATGTCGAATATCGGATTCCAGAGCGGGAGCCCCTGCGGTGACTTCGACGTGCCCGAAATTGTAGTAGCTATGTTTTTGGATGCACTTGTAATTGGTTGCACAATTGTTCGAATTGGAATGTGTATTCCAATACGTCCATGCATTAGTGTCTACAATACAACCTGATGGTAAATCTGTATAAGATGATAATCCCCAACTTCTCCCGTTTGCATCATTATAGGCTTTACATTCACTTTCTGTCACGTACTTCGCCGCAGTTGGACTCTTTTGGAGGCAGGTGTACAAACTGTTACAACTAATGGTATTGATATATTGATTCCATCTGACAACTGAATTATCTGTTGTTATTATACACCCTGATGGATCCGTTGACCAATTTACTGTATTACCATAGCCTGTTTGTGCTTCACACTCACTTTTCGACACCCATTCAGGGCTGCCTTCCACAGCGGGATTTCCAGAACTTATCTGCACATACAACGCAGCAGGTGGCCCACTAGAGACCTCCACGTACCCAACATCTGGCGTCATCGTCAATTGCGCATACTCCATGCACTCTTGCTGCGTTGGCTGAATCGTGCAATCGGAGGGCATGACCGCCTGTTTGAAGTACTGTGAATTCATGTGAACGGCATCGCATACCGCCAAGAGTAAGATTAGGAGGATCATATTAAAACACTTGTAAAGTATATATATACAGAAAGATATTATCGTTTATTGTAATGTATTGCCGAGGTGGCATAACATGTTGTGCATACCAGCTTTTTGGATGCAAGCCAAAAGGCTGTTGCATTCATCTGGGTTGTTTTGCATGATGTTATACCATCCTTTCGACGCATCTGCATTTGCCGTATTGATAAAACACCCAGAAGGGACACCAGCCCAATTAACTTCAGTAAAACCATACCCTCTACTCTGCATGTACGCCTCACATTCCTCTTGACTAACATACGCATCTCCTTCCACGGCAGGACTACCCGAGCTGACTTCCGTGTAAGCGTAGTTTGCCACCAAATCCCAAAACAAATAATTATGCTGCAAGCTATACGCGCGGCAACTCACGCTGCTTTCGGGGTAAGACTTTTGGATGCATGTTTTCCCTGCATTTCCACAATCAACATTGCTTGCTGTATTTGTTTGGTATCCAAAGTTTATGTTGTCCCATGAGAAGCACCCTTGAGGTATATCAATTGATCCAGTTGTAATAACCCATATATTTATTACTTCTGCTGAATAAACGGATGGATTTATTTCATGTGCATACGCCTGACATTCCGATTGGGAGACATAAATTGTGTTTGGGCTCTTTAGGATGCAGATACGATCATCGGAGCAAGCGGCTGTACTTGAAGCAGCAGCATTCCAATAAATATGGCCAGTGCTTGTCTGTTTAGAACATCCAATCGGTACAGTAGAGGTCCATGTTGCATGATTGACATAATGTGGTGCATTAATTAAAGTAGAATATACGTTACAATCATTTTCGGTCCATCCCGCCACTACTGGAGTACCAACATTGACTTCTTCATAGACACTTTCAAGTGCAGGTGCCCCGCTGCTCACTTCCACCATTGGGTTCTCGTAAGTCTCTGCCTGGTCGGGTATCGTCAAGAGAATCTCGTCGGGGTGGACAATTGCTGGCTTTTTTTGCAAACACCTTTTATCACTTGTACAACTACCTGTACTCGCTGTATTGGTATTGTAATATACAGTTCCACACGGGTTTGTATGACAATTATGTAAAAAACAACCTGGTATATCGTTTGCATTATGATTGCTAACAAGGTACGTTCCTGCACCAGCAGTCCTTCCAATTGACTCAGCATACGCCTCGCACTCTGCCTCGGAAACGCTCAAATCTGGTGTACCACTAGTTACCTCATGATAACCAATAGTCACAACTTCCTCCGCCGCCACAAACGCATCGTACGTCTCTACTTTACTGACCCCTTCGCACGTGGCACTAGCAGCGCAATGTTTCACGGCATCTTTTTCCACCGCAAAGGTTTGGCCGACGTAAATACCCTCCTCTTCTACGGTGAACGGCAAGATGTTGTAGGTTTTGGATAGTGCGGTATCCTCGTAGTACCCAACACATGTATCATCGTTTCCGCATAAATTATCAGCAGCTGCTTTTTCGTAGGCATAATAATCAGGTACGCTATCTTCGTACTGCGTATACGTTTTTGAAATGGCAGTTGCCGTTTCATTGGCTTTTGGCACCTGCCATTCAATGGTACCATCGCGCATGACTTTTTGCACATACCCTTGACAGGTACTATGCTTCATGCAAAATATTTTTGCATCTTGTTCCGAGGTCACCGTTACATAATCTACAAAAGCTGCATTGGTTGTTTCTGCATACGTATAATCGTTCTCCGTCACAATACCAATATCATCAATAACTTCACCTAAGCGTTCCAATGGATTGCAGATAAAATTTCCAACGGAAACAAATGTATTTTGCCTGTATTTCACGACTCCATTTCTACAGAATTGGCATGTAGTTTCTCCTGCTGCATCCGTTATGGCATATTTACCAACGGCACAGGCTAAGCATTCATGATCGCCTGGCGACGATACAAATCCATTTTTACAATCGACACAATCGGTCACGGAATCGTGAGAGGTCAATTGCATGTGTTGCATACCCTCAAAAAACGGAGAAAATCCTGTAATATAATTGCCATACACGTCCAATTCCGCATAACCTGTAATAGCTGTGTAATCATAACGTGGGTCGTAATTGATCATTGGACCCGTTACCACCGTTGTATCCAAGTTAGTAATTTGCAACTCTTTCCCCGCCATGGAGGCAAAGTTATTTGCAATGGTTTTACCTGCAGGACACACTTTACAATCGCTGCTGTCGTCGGAGTACGTACCTGCTTTGCATAGATTGCAATGAATTGGGTCATTTTCTTTGTTTTCAGATCCAGCAGGGCATGTGATGCAAGTTGCTGATCCAGTTGTAAATTCATACTTATTGTTTTCACATATTTTACAGGAAACTTTTCCTTCTTCATCTTGATATTTTCCAATACTACAAGGCAAGCAATTCGCTCCCGCTCTGGAATTGAACTTTCCTTTTGGACATTTGCGACAATAGGCAGATCCTTCTTTTACGTCTAAAACAGACTGCAAAAAACAAGAAGATCCAGTGATATTTGTGCCGTACGGAGAAATCCGCATGGTTTTACCTGGTAAATTGCTTTCAATGCAACCGTTGGCACACACCTCATCGGCGTACGTGTAGCAGGTGCCCGCTTCCAACGTAAAATACGCTTCTACGGTTGACTTTTCTAATTCACGTTTATGATAATCAATGACCAATATAGCACACGCACCTTCATCTACATTGCTTCCTAATTGTATTTTCTCGTAGCTTCCATGATCCAATGCGCGATCGAAAAAGATTGTCGCAAATGTCTTTTCTAAAAAGATTCCATTACAAGAAATATCTTTGTCCATCAGAATATTATAATTTGGAACGATTCTGCGCAGCTGGATATCTTGAAACGTATCTTCTTTGTTGTACGGATGATTCGGATCAATATTTATGACTAATTTTACTTCTCCTTCCACATTCCTGTATTTCAATTCAATGGTCATGTAAGCATCAACGGAGATGACAAGGTACTCGCGAGATGGAATGTTGCGTGTTTGGATGCACATAAATGTTGTACTACAACCCGCGGTAGATGTAGTAGATGGACTGTATCGCACATACGTACTTGTTTCCTGACACCCTTTTGGAAGTGCAGTATTACCGTTGCCATCATTATTATAGAAAGTTTTACCCACTGACGTGGCATATTCACTGCATGTAGTGGAAGATACACTCAAATCAGGACTACCAGAGCTTACTTCAAAAAAATCACAAATACTTTCATATTCCAACGCATCGCTAGTAATATATTGGGTACACATGTTTTTATTTCTATTGTTCCACATACGAACTTCGATTTGATGCGTAGGAATATCTCGCACCGCATCCACGCAATAAAATCCATCCGTCGCGTATTCAAATTCAGACGTGCAGCGAACATAATCGTCGCACCCATCGCTAGCAGTGGTATGAAACATGTAGGGATTGATCCGCTTGGCCTCGTTTTTGCAACAGTAGGAACCATAGTATGGAGCATGATCTTTTGCTGAAAAGGCAAATGGATAATCATACGGGCACTCCTCTTGTACCGATCTAGAAATACCAACTTGCAAATGATCAGCTACACCTGTGTCGTAGCCTGGAGGGCATACCAGACAATTTCTATTATTGGTGCGAACCCTGGTACTATCATCAGGGAAACCTGGGTACCCGAGGGCTGCATCACCTGTATTATTATTCTCTGCAGCCAACGGAATACTAGCGTAATTATCAGGGCAATCTGCACAGGACGTAGCATATTCGTTTGTAACCCAATTGTGTGCAATCACGGGATCCATTGGAATGGTTGGATTGTATTCCCAAATCCCGTCTGAATTTAATTGGTAAGGCTCTAAAGGCTTCCTCACTAGCCATTCATTGACTTCATGCCAAGTTGCACCCTCCGTTGGGTAGCCATTGATTTTCCACCATTCGTATTCGTACACCTTGTCTCCTCGATCACTTTTTAAATATCTATCTTGTGTAGGTGGAATGGTCCATGGATTTTTAGTATTGACACTGTACTTGCCTTCAAAGCATCCTCGACATTCAACTTTACCTTCCTCTGCATTGTAGCGACCATCGGTACATGCATAACAACCACTCGTCAAAATGGCATAATTGGATCGCATCGCATCTCTAGGTTTACCATCCACGTACACGACCCCTTGCGTTGCATCTGTTGCATCGTTGGTGGTGCGAGATTCCTCTACGTAGTCGGCAATTTTTACCCATTCCTCGGTCATTCCATTGAACGTATCTTCTACGGCGGTTGGTCCACCACATTCAATATTCGGCTCGTCTATCGCCAACCCGTTGCGTTGCTTTTTGGAACAACCTGCAAATGGTCGATTGCAAAATTGATTGTCCAGTGTATCTAATTTTGGTTCACCAGTTGCATCCACGCATCGTCCTTTATATTGTGCATCACATGTTACAGTATCGTAGCCACAACATTGCGGTGTATCCAAATAGACTGAGCATGTTCCGATACCGTTGCACGGTTTGTAATCAATAAATCCACCTGTGTAATCCCCTTCTATACTAGAACATCCTCCGTGCAGTGACCATGGTTGATTGTAATCAATGTAGCGCATGTTCGCAAATCCAATCGGACAGCTGCATGATGGTGCATAGCTCACACCATTTAGTTGCGCAGCTGATAAATCTTCACACACTGCCATATTACCCCACGAATCAGTGGAATCGTCACTTTGCTGCGGCTGACAAGTCCCTTGCTTTACTATAGCTTCGTTCTGTGGTCGCATAAAGAGGAAAGCATCCGTCACTTCTTGAACGGGTGCATTTATCCGAGGATTAACAGTGGCTCCATGGGGGGCACAAGTGTGCGAATCGTAGAATGAATGTTTGGTAAACATCGGTTCTCGGATGGCTGCTCTTGCATTATAAGTATTTGTATACATTTGAAAACGGTCTTTTTCAATCACAGTAGTTAGCTGTGGTATGAAATTGTTGACGGCATAATATTTGTTGTCTTTGATGATTAAAATGACCGTATCGTGCTCCAATAGAACATCGCCTTCGACGCTTACTTCTAGTTTCTGGATGCAGTTGTAATTATCCACTCCACAATCACCAACGTCCTGTGGATCATCATTCCATCTTATCCATACACTACCCTCAGACCTGAGGCATCCTGTAGGCCTGTTGGTAGGATGCACATTAGGTTCGTTTGAAATAAAGTTTAAATTTAAAACATTCGCATATTCCTCACATTCCGCTTCATTCACCGATCCATCAGGTGCCCCTGACTCCATCTCGTAATACTCATCTGAAGTTTTCAACTCTTTTACCTTGTAATGATCACTGTCGTGAAAATGTTTCATGT
>Ga0209404_10002306_pt1 | contig 11915 bp, 14 predicted proteins | sample TroAtlMetagenome_2_FD_187447 | JGI IMG/M metagenome (GOLD analysis project Ga0209404, IMG submission 187447) | Marine eukaryotic phytoplankton communities from Atlantic Ocean - Tropical Atlantic ANT8 Metagenome (SPAdes) (version 2) | ecosystem: Environmental > Aquatic > Marine > Oceanic...
TCTTTGCTAATGAAATGAACAAATATCCTTCCCTAGATAAGGATATGCAATATAAATTTTATCTAAATAGTCTGAGGAAACGGAAGAGATTCTCTCCGTGGATGCGAAAAGATAAGATTAGTAACCTTGACCTTGTTAAACAATACTATGGATATAGTAATGAGAAGGCAATGCAAGCGTTGAATATTTTGTCTAAAGAACAACTCGATTTTATTAAACAACGACTTGACATTGGTGGAATGACATGACTACTAGTACTATTGAACCACAAGTTAACTGGAAGCCTGAAATGATGGTGGAGGTTATGCTTAACGAACCAGATGATTTTCTTAAAGTACGTGAGACATTAACACGTATTGGAGTTGCCTCAAGGAAGGAGAAAAAGTTATATCAATCTTGCCACATTCTTCATAAGCAAGGTCGCTATTACATTACTCACTTCAAAGAATTATTCGCATTAGATGGAAAACACGCTAACCTTACTGTTAACGACGTTCAGCGTCGGAATCGTATCGCTCGCTTGCTTTCTGATTGGGGTCTCATATCTGTAGTCAATGCTGAGAGCATATCTGATGTCGCTCCATTGAACCAAATTAAGGTGTTGGCATACAAAGATAAGGGTGAATGGATCCTGGAACAAAAATATAACATCGGTTCTAAGAAGAAAGTGGAAACTACTGAGTAAATAGAGTATAATCTAACTTAGTAGTATAACCATTATGTCATTACTTTATAATGGTATCAAAGAACGTCTATTTTATACATTAGGTAAACGTCCAGATATCGCAACATCACATGATTTTTACATGGCACTTAGCTATGCTGTGCGAGATCAGATGATGACGCATTGGTTGTGTACTAAACCAAAGTCAAAAAAAGAAGTAGCATATCTATCAGCAGAGTTTTTAATTGGTCCTCAACTTAATAGAAATCTTATTAACTTAGGAATTCGTGAGGAGGCAGAAGAAGCATTAAAAGAATATGATCAAGATATAGAGAAGATACTTGCCCAAGCAGAGGAACCTGGTTTAGGTAATGGTGGGTTAGGTCGTCTTGCTGCGTGTTATATGGAGTCTCTAGCGACTCTACAAGTACCTGCTACTGGTTATGGTATAAGATATAAGTATGGCATATTCAAGCAGATTATAAGAGAGAATCATCAACTTGAGATAACTGATAATTGGTTACATGGAGATTGGCCATGGGAGTTATGTCAACCTGATGAATCAGTTCATGTAGGATTTGGTGGTAAGGTAGAGAATTATATTTCAGATCATAATCATTATAGGGTACGTTGGGTTCCTGATGAGCAAGTTATTGCTGTGCCTTATGATGTATTGCAGTTGGGATATAAAGTTAATAGTTGTAATAGGTTAAGACTATGGAGAGCAGATGCTACTGAGACATTTGACTTCTACGCATTTAATATTGGAGATTATCTTGGTTCGGTAGAACAGAGTGTATCTTCAGAAACTATCTCTAAGGTATTGTATCCTAATGATGGTACAGATGCAGGTAAGGAATTAAGATTGAAGCAACAGTTCTTCTTTGTGAGTGCATCTCTACAAGATATGTTTAACAGTCTTGAGAGGAGAGGTATTCCTGTTGAACAGTTCCCTGAATATTGGCAGGTTCAATTAAATGATACTCATCCATCTGTTGCTGTAGCAGAGTTAATGAGATTATTTGTGGATGTAAATCATATGGAGTGGGATCAGGCATGGGAGTTAACCACTCAGTCTATTGCTTACACTAACCATACTCTATTACCAGAAGCATTGGAGAAGTGGGATCTTAAATTATTTAAGACTCTACTACCAAGACACATGGAGATCATTTATGAGATTAATAGAAGATTCTTACAGGTAGTAAGACTTCAATATCCTGGTGATGAATCTATACAAGAGAAGTTATCTATTATTGATGAGACTCATAACAAGTATGTTCGTATGGCACATCTTGCTACTGTAGGATCTCATCATGTTAATGGTGTTGCTGAGTTGCATTCTGATTTAGTTAAGTCTCAGTTGATGCCAGAGTTTGCTGATCTATGGCCTCATAAGTTTACTAATGTAACCAATGGAGTAACACCTCGTCGTTGGATAGCATCTTGCAATCCATCTCTTACTCAAATTTTAGATGAGTATTGTGGTGACAACTGGATTACTGATATGAGTCAACTTAAACAGTTGGAAGGTAAAATTAATTATGAACTATTAGAAAAATTAGGAGAAGCAAAACTTCTAGGTAAACATAGACTTGCTGATTACATCTTTAAGAATCTAGGTATCTCTGTAGATCCATGTAGTATGTTTGATGTTCATGTTAAGAGAATACATGAATACAAACGTCAACACTTACTCGCACTTCAAATTATTGCTCAGTATCTTCGTATCAAAAACGGAGTCGATGTCGTTCCTCGCACAGTAATATTTGGTGGTAAGGCAGCACCTGGTTATTACATGGCAAAACATATTATCCACTTTATTAATTGTATTGCTCAAGTGGTTAATACTGATCCTGATATGGAAGGTAAGTTAAAGGTTATTTTCTTACCAAATTATAGTGTTAAACTTGGAGAACTTGTATATCCTGCTGCTGATTTGTCAGAACAGATTTCTACTGCTGGTAAAGAAGCATCTGGTACAGGTAATATGAAGTTTATGATGAATGGTGCTCTTACTATTGGTACTCTTGATGGTGCTAATGTAGAGATTCTTAATCTTGTAGGTGAAGAGAACTTCTTCTTATTTGGTAAGACTGAATCTGAGATTGCAGACTTATGGAGGAATAATTATGATCCCAAACATTATATGAGTACTGAACTTTGGGAAGTTATTAATCTTGTTAAAGGTGGGCATTTTAGTGGGGGTGATAAAGATGCCTTTAGTCCATTAATGGATAACATTTTAAATCATGATCCATTCTGTGTATGTGCAGATTTCTCTGATTATATGCATGCACAAGATAGGGTAAGTGAATCTTATAAAAATACTGATAAATGGAATCATAGTGCAGTTGTAAATATTGCACGGTCAGGATTCTTCTCTTCTGATAGATCTATTAGAGATTACTGCGACAAGATATGGGGGATATCTTGAGTATTCGCATACCACCATTAAATCCACCACAAGGATCAACATGTCCCTTTGTCTATGCATCTAATGTTTTTACTGAAGAACAATTAGATAGTATAGAAGATATTGTTGATATGAATAGTGGTACACAATTTAATGATGAGGTTAAAAAATCTTGGACAACTAATATTGACTATAATGATAATAGTCATTGGTTATTCTCTCAATTAAGTAAAGTTGTTCACCAACTAAACACTGAGTATTATAGGTTTAATATAAATCAACTTGATGAGATTATTCAGTATGCTTGTTATGATGTTGGTTCAGAATATAATTGGCATATTGATTATACCAACTGCCCTACCCCTGCTAGAAAATTTACAGTAGTAGTTCAACTAAGTGATCCTTCAGAATATGAAGGTGGAGAGTTTGAATTATTCCCAGATGTACAGGTTCCTAAAGAACGTGGTCTCGTTCATATATTCCCACCGTACCTTTATCATAGGGTAAAGACCGTACAAAAAGGTAGTAGAAAAGTTTTAGTTACTTGGGTCTGGGGTCCACCATTCGTTTAACCGAATAAAAAATTCTGGTTATCCGATTGTCTCTTTTTAATGGTTGTGTTTAAATAATAGTGTCGCCTTCGGGGACAAAAAACACACTCGCTTTTAAAGGAGAACCATGACTAACCTAACACGTTTTCATACGGCAGATATGCCACAACTGTTCGATAGAATTCTGAAGAACAGTATAGGGATGGACGATTATTTTGATCGGTTCATGAATGAGACCACATCAAACTATCCCCCATATAATTTAATACAAGTAAATAATGTCGAATCAAGATTGGAAGTCGCACTTGCGGGGTTTAAGAAAGATGAGCTCAAAGTCTTCACGGAGTTTGGAAAACTATATGTGGAAGCAAAGAAAGAAGACTCAGAAACAGTTGAGACTTTTGTCCATAAAGGACTGGCCCAGCGGTCTTTCACTAGGGTCTGGACAATCACAGATGATACCGAGATCCGAGACGTACAATTCAGAGACGGACTTTTGGTAGTTGAACTTGGTAAGATAGTTCCTGATCATCATGCTCGGAAAGATTATCTATAAATAAAACTGAATATCTTCGCCGCAATGGGGTGTACTGGCAAAATCCAGTTGACACCCCTTTTTATTGGCAGTATAATAACAACATAAGATAAACCATTATGGCAAATAAACTAGCAGTAATAAAAACTGGTGAGCAGATTATTACCAAGGTAGAAGAGATGATCTTGGAAGACAAGGTTGTTGGATATTTCTTTATCAAACCATGTGTTGTCAATACATCAGAACCTATCGTTAATAAAGAGAGTGGTGGTGCTTCTTTTGATATTAAGTTAGCACCTTGGATTCCTTTAGGTAAAGGAACTAGATTTCCAGTACCTTTAGATTGGATCGTAACTTTTATTGACCCAGTTGATGAACTAGCATCAATGTATATGAATGATGTCTTAAAAGAAAAAGAAGACTCTCAAGAAAAAACACTCGTAATCCCTGAAGAGGACAGTTAAATGGCAGATGAACTTAAACCACAATTAATAGTATTCCATACTGGTGGAACTGTAGTTGCTGAGATTGAAGAAGTTGGAGCAGACATAGGAGAACCAGATTGTAAAATTATTAATCCTTATAATATTGTTCCTAATCAGAATGGTAATGCAACTTTGCAACCTTGGATGGGTGAACTAACAAATCAGAAAGAATTTATGATTAGTTCTGATAAGATCTTGACTATATGCGAACCACTTGGTAAAATAAAAGACACATATGAAAGTCTGAACTCGTAATGAGGTTCTATACGAACGTTCAAATGGTTGGGGATAACTTCCTTGTTCGTGGTTATGAAGATGGTAAACACTTCGCAACCCGTGAGAAGTTCTACCCAACCCTTTTTGTTGAATCACCTAAGAAGAAAACTCATTATAGAACTTTGGATGGTACTCAGGTAGCACCTGTTAAACCTGGAACTGTTCGTGAGACTAGAGAGTTTATAAAGAAGTACGAACCTGTACCAGGTTTTGATGTGTATGGTAATGAGAGATTTATTTACCAGTACATATCTGAGAAGTATCCTGCTGATGAACTGAAGTTTGATATTAATAAAATTAAATTAGTAACCATTGATATTGAGGTTAAATCTGAGCAAGGATTCCCTGATGTAGAATCTGCTGCTGAGGAGATACTTCTTATATCAATTCAGGACTATGCTACCAAAGAGATTATTACTTGGGGTAATGGTCCATTTAAGGCACATCAAGATAATCTATATTACAAGCAATTTAATAATGAGTATGATCTTCTAAATGACTTTATTAATTGGTGGATGATAGAAGAGAATACACCAGAAGTTATTACTGGATGGAATAGTAAACTGTATGATATACCATATATTGTTCGTAGGATAGATCGTATTTTAGGTGAAAAACTTAAGAAGAGATTATCACCTTGGGGATTGGTAACTGAAGATGAGGTCTTCATTGCTGGTAGAAAGCAGATTGCTTATGATATTGGTGGTGTATCACAGTTAGACTACTTAGACTTATATAAGAAGTTTACTTACAAGGCACAGGAATCCTATCGTTTGGATTATATTGCTAGTGTAGAACTCGGACAGAAGAAATTAGATCACTCTGAGTTTGATACATTTAAAGATTTTTATACACAAGGGTGGAAAAAATTCGTAGAGTATAATATAATTGACGTGGAACTTGTTGACCGTATGGAAAGCAAGATGAAGTTGATTGAACTCGCTCTCACTATGGCATATGAAGCCAAGGTGAATTACGAAGATGTATTTTATCAAGTTCGTATGTGGGATACAATCATATATAATTACTTGAAGAAGAGAGGTATTGTCATACCTCCTAAAATTAAAACTGATAAGGACGCAAAATACGCAGGTGCTTATGTCAAGGAACCGAAACCAGGACGCTATGATTGGGTTGTCAATTTTGACCTCAATAGCTTGTATCCTCATCTTATTATGCAGTACAACATCTCCCCAGAGACCCTCAGGGAGACTAGACATCCCAGTTCGAGCGTTGAACGGATTCTGAATAAAGAATGTCAGTTTGATGGAGACTATGCTGTATGTGCTAATGGAGCACAGTACAGGAAGGATGTGAGAGGGTTCCTACCAGAACTCATGGATAAGATGTATGGAGATCGTGTGATCTTCAAAAAGAAGATGATTGAGGCAAAGAAAAAGTATGAGAAGACCCCCACTAAGGCATTGGAAAAAGAAATTGCAAGATGCAACAACATCCAAATGGCGAAAAAGATCTCTCTTAATTCTGCTTATGGTGCTATCGGCAATCAGTACTTCAGGTATTTTAAACTAGCAAATGCTGAGGCAATTACTTTGTCTGGACAAGTCTCTATTCGATGGATAGAGAATAAGATGAATGCCTATATGAATAAACTTTTGAAAACGGAGAATGTTGATTATGTTATTGCTTCAGATACTGATTCCATTTATCTTAATATGGGTGATCTGGTTGAGACTGTATACAAAGGCAGAGAGAAGACTAATGAGGTCGTTGTTGGGTTCCTTGACAAGGTGTGTGAAACTAAACTTGAGCCTTATATTGAGAGTGCTTACCAAGAATTGGCCGACTACGTAAATGCCTATGATCAGAAAATGTTCATGAAGAGGGAGAACATTGCTGAACGTGGTATATGGACTGCAAAGAAAAGATATATTTTGAATGTATGGGATAGTGAGGGTGTTCGATATGAAGAACCTAAACTAAAAATGATGGGTATTGAAGCAGTTAAATCTTCTACACCTGCACCATGTCGTCAGTTAATTAAGGAAGCACTTAAACTTATAATGAATGGTACAGAAGATGATGTAATTGATTTTATTGAAAAGTCTCGTAAGGATTTTAAAAATCTTCCACCAGAAGATATCTCGTTTCCAAGATCTGCAAGTAATGTTGAGAAGTATAATGCAGTAAATTCCATCTATGCAAAGGGAACTCCTATACATATACGGGGGTCTTTACTGTTTAACTATTATGTTAAGAAGCATAAGTTAGATAAAAAGTACTCACTCATCGGTAACGGTGAGAAGGTTAAATTTTGTTATTTAAAATTACCCAATCCAATTCACGAGAATGTACTGTCATTCATTCAAGATTTTCCTAAGGAACTTGAATTGAATCAGTACGTGGACTATGATCTACAATTTGAGAAGTCTTTTATAGAACCTCTCAAAGCAATTCTTAATGCAATTGGTTGGAGTGTAGAGAAAACAGCAACGCTGGAGGCGTTTTTTACCTAATGGATTTACCTATTAATATTAAAGATTTGAAGACTATAGTTGCTGCTCTTTCATTAGGTGGTGACACTAGACTTTATTTTTTATTAAAGAATATTGTAGATGATGAGAGATTAAAAAAAACTGAAGAAAAATTAGATTTTGCTGAAGATCCTAATGTTAAGGTTTTTTCAGAGTCTGATGAGTATCAATGTAAACAGGGGCAATGTGATATATGATGGAAGGTATTGAATGGAATGCTTTTGAGTTACCAAACATTCAACTATATTCAACTCAACTTAAACCAGAGGTTATGGACTACCTTTGGGAGAGAGTAGAACAAGCAAAGATTGATGATCAAAATTGTAATAAACATCTAGCAGGTAATATTTCAAAGAGTTTAACCTTAGAAGATAAGTCTTCAACTTTGGGAGATAACTATTTTTTAAATGCTGTTATAGGTCCACTCACACAAGAATTTCATTCTACTGCAGCGAGTACAGATAAAAAATGGCAAATCCCATTAAAGAATAAAATTGACTTAGGTTTAGGTTTATCTTGGTGGGTTAATTTTCAAAATCAAACTGAGTTTAATCCTAGTCATCGTCATAGTGGTATACTTTCTTTTGTTATCTTTATGAAGATTCCTACTGATTGGAGAGATCAACATGAACTTCCCATTAGTGCTCATTCCGCAGGTCCAGCAGCATCTGATTTTGTTTTTGCTTATAGTAACATTTTGGGAGAAGTTGGGGAGTATCCAATCTTCCTAGATAAGGATATGCAAGGGACTATGATTGTATTCCCTTCAACACTACGTCATCAAGTATATCCATATTATAATTGTGATGATGAGAGGATAACTATTTCTGGTAATATGCTTTGGGACGTGCTATAATAACACCATCAACAGTATACAAATGTTTGCTACACTAATTCCTCACGGTAACCTACAAGGCGGTGCTGCATATGCGGTCTTTATGGGTGTGTGTATTTTGGTTCTTGTGGTTTATGGTTTATACCTAACCTTTGGACCAGGTAAAGAAAATCTAAGAGATCAAATTGATGAGCATGCTAAGATGCATGAATTAGGTATTGCACATGGACATGGTGGTAGCAAGGATGCTTATGAGATGTCTGGTAAACTGGACGACCATACACATGATGAAGTTAAATAGTTATGGATTTTTTAAAAGAGATAGTTAAAGAGATAGGAGATGAGTACACCCAACTCGCCAGAGACATCGACGACACCGAATCTTTTATTGACACGGGTTCGTTCATTTTTAATAGCCTCATATCAGGTAGCATATTTGGTGGTGCTTCTCGTAACCGTATTACCGCTATTGCTGGCGAGAGCAGCACTGGTAAGACTTTCTTCTCCCTCGCAGTTGTCAAGAATTTTTTGGACAATAATCCTGACGGTTACTGTCTCTATTTCGATACTGAAGCTGCTGTTAATAAAGGGTTACTTGAATCTAGAGGCATTGATCTAAATAGGATCGTGGTGGTGAATGTAGTCACCATAGAAGAGTTTAGATCAAAGGCATTAAGAGCAGTTGATATATACTTAAAAAAATCTGAGGAGGAACGCAAACCTTGTATGTTTGTGTTAGACTCTTTAGGAATGTTGTCTACTGAAAAAGAAATCAGAGACGCACTAGATGATAAGCAAGTTAGGGACATGACCAAATCCCAACTTGTCAAGGGAGCATTCCGTATGCTAACATTAAAACTAGGTCAAGCAAACATACCCCTTATAGTTACAAATCATACATACGATGTTATCGGTAGTTACGTCCCTACTAAAGAAATGGGAGGAGGCAGTGGCCTCAAGTACGCCTCGTCTACGATCATTTATCTCAGCAAAAAAAAGGAAAAGGATCAGAGCGAAGTTGTTGGAAACATTATTAAAGCTAAGACAGCCAAATCTAGACTCTCCAAAGAAAACAAAGAAGTAAACATACGTCTTTATTATGATGAGAGAGGATTGGATCGCTACTACGGACTTCTAGAGTTAGGAGAACTTGGAGGACTGTGGAAAAATGTAGCAGGTAGATATGAGATTAATGGTAAGAAAGTATATGCCAAAGCAATCTATAAAGATCCTGAAGAGTATTTTACAGAAGACGTATTACAAAAATTAGATGCTATAGCAAAAGAAGAATATAGTTATGGTAAGTGATGGATACTATAGAAGTAACTATTCTACAGAATCTTCTTTATAACGAGGATTATTCTAGGAAGGTTATCCCCTTCATTGAACCTGATTATTTTCAGGAGCAAGGTCAAAAATTAGTCTTTGAAGAAGTAGTTCAATTTATATCTAAGTATGATACTCAGATAACAGTTGAAGCATTATTGATTGAGATCTCAAATCGTAAGGATCTTACAGAACAACTTCTTAAAGATGTTCAAATTTTAGTTGGCAATCTTGAGAAGAGTCCACAAGATGAACAGTGGTTATTAGATTCTACTGAGTCATGGTGTAGGGAACGTGCTATATACTTAGCATTGATGGAATCAATAGGGATAGCAGATGGACAAGATGACAAGAAAGGAAGGGATGCTATTCCTAGTATTTTGTCTGATGCTCTGGCTGTGTCTTTCGATAATAATATAGGGCACGATTACTTTGGTAATGTTGATGAACGATATGAGTATTATCATAAGAAGGAAGAAAAAATTCCCTTCGACCTTGAATATTTTAACAAGATTACAAAAGGTGGAGTACCGAATAAGACTCTCAACATTGCTCTCGCTGGCACAGGTGTTGGAAAATCTTTATTCATGTGTCATGTGGCAAGCTCAGTGTTGTTCCAAGGCAAAAATGTTCTCTACATTACAATGGAAATGGCAGAGGAAAAGATTGCGGAGAGGATTGACGCTAATCTACTTAATGTCAACATACAAGATATAACAGATCTCCCCAAACCAATGTTCCAAGGGAAGATTGATAATCTTATGGGTAAGACACAGGGACAACTTATTATTAAAGAGTACCCTACTGCATCTGCACACTCAGGACATTTTAAAGCGTTGCTTAATGAACTTGCATTGAAGAAGTCATTTAGACCTGATATAATATTCATAGATTACTTAAATATTTGTGCGTCATCAAGATATCGTGGAAACTCAACAGTCAACTCCTACTCATACATCAAAGCAATCGCAGAAGAATTACGGGGTCTCGCAGTTGAGGCGAACGTTCCGATTATATCTGCCACTCAAACTACTCGTAGCGGGTTTGGTAGTTCTGATGTGGACCTTACTGACACCTCTGAATCTTTTGGACTCCCTGCTAATGCTGACTTTATGTTTGCCCTTATTTCTACAGAAGAGTTGGAAGGTATGAATCAAATAATGGTGAAGCAATTAAAGAATAGATATAATGATCCTACAATGTTTAAGAGATTTATTGTAGGTATAGATCGTGCTAAGATGAGATTATATGATGTTGAACAGAATGCACAAGAAGGTGTAAATGATAATGGTCATGATAAGGAGGATACTCCTGAGACTAAGTTTAAGGATAAGTTTGGAGGGTTTACCTTTTGAATGTACCTTTAGAATTAATGGGTGATCCTGCCGAGATTGATTATCCAGAAAGAAGACAGTTCCCATGTGATAAGACTGTAGACAGATGGAAGTCTATAGGACATCTTTATGTTAACTATACGGGATTATTATTAGAGGAATATCGGGGAATACCTGAGTGGTGTCTGGATGTTAAGGATCATCTTGTTAGTAAATATAATTTACAAGATGCTTGTTCATCTGTTTATTGTATGCCACCTGGAACGATTATGCCAGAGCATAGGGATACTTATCCTCGGTATAAGTCATTACATAATCTTGACAAATTAGAAAAAATCTGTAGAATATTAGTATTCTTAAATGATTGGGAATCAGGACATTACTTCGAGGTTGACACAAAACCTGTAGTGAACTGGACCAAAGGAGAATATATAATGTGGCGAGGTGATACTCCGCACATTGCGGCCAATGTTGGTTCAACCAACAGATATACTATGCAAATTACAGCACATGACTAAAATTAAATTAACAAAAAAGCAAAGACATCAAGTTAAATCTAGGTGGTATTATATTTTCTGGGGTGCTGCGACTGTATCTGTCTTTGCTGGACAAATGTATGTTGGATCTGGATATCGTCAGATGTCAAGATCTTTTAATCGTATCTTAGATACTGTTCGGTTAGAGTTGGTTGGACCAGAAGAATATGACCATCCAATGTTGATAGACAGAAGTGAGATTCCAGATATGATTGATGCATGGGAGCAAGAGGAGAGATTGTACCACCCTACGAATCCTCCTACACCAATATACTAAAGGAGGGATATGAGTCCAGATATACACGACATTCCTATATTAGGAGACATCTATACTAAGAAAGAAGTGGATGCTTTGATAAAGGAAGCTGTTGATGAGGCAAAACGTATTGATGAAGAGTCAATGCGTAAGCATAATAGAGATGCAACCATCATCAGCATGATACTTGGATTTACATGTTTAGC
>Ga0209404_10002309_pt1 | contig 11908 bp, 1 predicted proteins | sample TroAtlMetagenome_2_FD_187447 | JGI IMG/M metagenome (GOLD analysis project Ga0209404, IMG submission 187447) | Marine eukaryotic phytoplankton communities from Atlantic Ocean - Tropical Atlantic ANT8 Metagenome (SPAdes) (version 2) | ecosystem: Environmental > Aquatic > Marine > Oceanic | place...
GCGCATGCGGTCCGTGGTCTCGCGGTGCGCGTGCTGCTCGTTCACCGTCTCGTCCCGGGCGTCCGTCGCAGCTGCGTGGGATATATCGCGTCGATGGCGTACGGGCAGCGACGCTCGCGAGTTGAATTACCAGCAAAAGGACGCCGGACGCCAACCGTCGGCCGCCAAACCGACGTAGCAGTGATCCGCGACACGACGCGCATTACTGACAGCTGCAGCGCAGCGCCACCGCGCCGCGAGGGCCCGGCTGACGGCCGCGTCCGGTACGGATGCTCGCATCGCCGCCAATGCTTTTTTCGTCTCGGCCTCGGCCCGCGCGGCGCGCGCGTCCGACGCGTCGACGGCGCGCTTGGCCGCTTCCACAGCCCGTTGCGCCGCGGCCTCCGTCTCGAACGCTTCTTTCTCCGCGTGCTGCACGCGCGCCTTGGCGACGGCGACGATTTCCGATGATGCGGTCTCGCGGGCGCGGGCGCGCGTGTCGGCCGCCTCCGTACCTTTCTCGGCCGCCGCCACGCGCATGTTGGCGGCGTCGGTGGCGACCCGGAGCTCCTGCTCGGCCGCCCACACGCGCGCGTCGGCCGCGTCGGTGGCGTCGCGGAGAGATTGCTCGGCCGCCGCCACGCGCGCCGCCGCCGCGTCGGTGGCCTCCCGCGCTTCGGTTTCCGCGCGCACTCGGCGCGCCTCCGCGGCGGCCAACCGCGCCGTGAGTAGCGAATTGTCCGCTTGGGCCGTCGCGCCCGCAGCCGCGGCCGCGGCGGCACAGGCGGCGACGACGGCGTCGGCCGCGCGCCCGACGCCCCTCAATGCCACACCGTGGCCGCGCCGCTCCGAGGCCGCCGCCGTCCGCGCCTCCGACGCGACGAGGGCCTTCACCCAGCGCGGCGGGCTCGTGGGGCCCTCGCCGGCCGCGGCCTCGCGGCGCCGTATCGCGGCGGCGGCGTGCTCGGCCGCGGCCTCGCGCCGCCGCACCGCCGTCGCGGCGCGCTCTAACCGTTCGTTCGCCACGCCGACGCGCAGCGCGTGAAACCCAGCGCGTAAGCAGCGGCGCCGCGTCGCGCGCGCGTCGCCCGCCCGCAGCGTCGCGAGCGTCAGCTTGGCCGCGGCCACAACATCAGGCACCTTATGTCCGTTCGACGACGTCCGCGTCGGCTCGACGAGGCGCGGCGGCGGCTTGGGCGGGCGCAGGCGCACGCGCGCCGTCGTCGTGAGCGTCGGGGCCATCGGTGACCGCGTCGACTGCCTCTCAGTAGACGTATCACGAGCTTAATACGCCGAGCGGGCTGCCCCTCGACCAGGTTATTGCCGGAGAGCGCGCTTGATCACACAGTGCGCTGCGGGCTCACCCAACGCGAGGGAAGGACTCGCCGCCCCGCGGAGGGCGTCAAAGAGCGGCTTTCGCGGCCCGCGACGGATGCGGTGGTTTCGTCAAAAACCCGCCGATTTTAACTTAACGCGAGCGCTCTCCGTAGGCAAAAGCCAGCCTGAAAGCGGCAGCTGCGCGGGGGCAGCCGTCCGTGGAGGCCAAAGCACGACGGGGGCAGCCGGAGCGGGCGTCCCGCGCGCCGAGCCGTCGTGCAGGCAACGCTAGGCTGCAGTATATTGCCGGCAGGGCGCAGCATACCATGCCGCTGCAGGAGCAGAAGTACTCGACGGGAAGGATAATAGAACACAAGAAGCCGTCGACGCACGCCGAGCATGAGCTCGTCATACCCTTCGAGGAGCTCCGCGCGGTCGTCGTCCGCCTGCAAGACGAGATGCAAAAAGTTTGTGCCGCATGGGACACGAAGGGCTCCATGAACAAGAACTGGGAATTGTTGTTTAAGCGTTTGGATGCTGACTTTTCTGGGAGGTTAGATTATGCGGAGTTTGTGAAGGCCGTGCGCGAAGGGCTGCGCGTGCCGGACACCTCGGATCAAGAGTTGCAGGCGTTATGGACTTATATAGATCACGATAAAAGTGGGGAAGTCTCTCTCGCAGAATTCCAGCACGGCCTGTACCTCTTAATCCTGGAGGGCTGGGAGCAGATCACTGATGAGGACCTCGAGCGCGTCGTGCTCACGCTCAACGCGGCCGGTAAAAAGTGGTACCACGGCCACTTCAGCTGGTACAAGATTTTTAAAGCTATTGATACCGACGAGAACGACCGCCTCGAGTATGATGAATTGGAGCGAGTGGTGCGGGCGAACGGCTCGCAGGGCGGCCTGAGTTTGGTACCAGAAAAAGTCGCCGACGCCGATTTGAGGGGCCTGTGGCGGCGGCTCGACGACGACTGCTCCGGCGGCGTGAGCGTCGAGGAGTTCGTGGGCTTCATGCGCCGCGAGGAGGCGGAGCTGCCCGAGGTCGAGTTGACACAAGACGAGTTGACAAGGGAGGAAATGCGCGCCGCTGCCGAGAAACGAGCGGAAGAGGCGCGCCAGGCCCACGAACGCTGGCTCGAGGAGCAAGGTATTGAACCGAAGCAGAAGTACGCCACGGGGCGCGTCATAGAAAATCAGAAGCCGTCGACTCATGAAGAACATGAATTAGTGCTGCCCTTCGAACAATTACGTGGAGTAGTAATCCGCCTGCACGACACGATGCAGCGGGTCTGCGCGACCTGGGACAGCAAGGGCTCCATGGACAAGAACTGGAAGACGTTGTTTGAGAAAATCGACGCCGACTTTTCTGGTAGATTAGACTACCTCGAGTTCCTCAAGGCCGTAAGGGATGAGCTCAAAGTCCCAGACACGACAGAAGAGGAACTCAGAGCGCTCTGGACTTATATAGATCACGACAAGAGCGGCGAAGTGACCATCGCGGAGTTCCAGCACGGCCTGTATTTATTGATCCTGGAGGGCTGGGCCCCTTTGATGGATGAGGACCTGGGGAACCTCATCCTCACGATCAACGTGGCGGCCAAGAAGTGGTACCACGGCCACTTCAGCTGGTACAAGGTCTTCCGGGCCATCGACACGGACGAAAACGACCGCCTCGAATTCGACGAGTTTGAGCGCGTGATCCGGGCGAACGGCTCGCAGGGCGGCCTGAGCCTGAAGCCGCACGAAGTGAGCTTGGAGGCGTTGCAGGGCCTGTGGCGGCGGCTCGACGAGGACTGCTCCGGCGGTGTGAGCATAGATGAGTTCATGCACTTCATGCGGATCGAGGAGGCGGCGCTGCCGGAAGTCGAGCTCACGGCGGACGAGAGGCTGCAGGTCGAGATGCGCGAGGCCGCGGAGCAGCAGGCGCTCGAGGCGCGGGAGGCCGCCCAGCGCCGGCTCGCGGGCCACGCCGAGCCCAAGCAGAAGTACGCGACGGGGCGGACCATCGAGCACAAGCGGCCGACGACGCACGCGGAGCACCGGTTGTTAATGCCCTTCGAACAGCTGCGCGCCGTCGTGCTCCGCCTGCAAGATCAGATGATGAAGGTCTGCGCGGCCTGGGACACGAAGGGCTCCATGAACAAGAACTGGGAACTACTGTTCAAGCGCCTGGACAAGGACTTCAGCGGCCGGTTAGATTTCGTAGAGTTCGTGAAGGCCGTGCGGGAAGAGCTGCTACTGCCAGACATGAAGGATACGGACCTCCAAGCGCTCTGGGCGTACGTGGACCACGACCGGAGCGGCGAAGTGACCATCGCCGAGCTCCAGCACGGCTTGTATTTGCTCATCCTGGAGGGCTGGGCCCCGCTCACCGACGAGGGCCTCGAGGAGGTCGTGGGCATCCTCAACACGGCGGGCAAGAAGTGGTACCACGGCCACTTTAGCTGGTACAAGGTCTTCAAGGCTATTGATACGGACGAGAACGACCGCCTCGAGTATGATGAGTTCGAGCGCGTGATACGGGCGAACGGCTCGCAGGGCGGCCTTTCCTTAAAACCGAACGAACTAGCGACGTCCAAGATCCAGGGCCTCTGGCGGCGGCTCGACGAGGATTGTTCGGGCGGCGTGAGCGTCGAGGAGTTCGTCGGTTTTATGCGCCTGGGCGAGGCGGAGCTTCCCGAGGCGGAAAAGACGGCCGAGGAGCTCACGCAGGCGGAACTGCAAGAACAAGCGGAGCAGCGCGCGCTCGCGGCGCGCCAGGCCGCCGAGCGCCGGCTTTCGGGTCTTGATGATGAGCCGAAGCAGAAGTACTCGACGGGCCGCGTCATCGAACACATCAAGCCGACGACGCACGCGGAGCACGAGTGCGTGCTGCCCTTCGAACAATTAAGAGCTGTCGTGATCCGCCTGCAAGAGACGATGACCAAGGTGCGTCACCGGCGTCCGACATTGTACGATATATATATATATATTATATATATACGTACATTGGTCGTCACGCACACGATATATATATATACCAAACAGTCACACACCACACAGGTCTGCGCGTCCTGGGACAACAAGGGCTCCATGAACAAGAATTGGGAGATCCTCTTCAAGCGCATCGACGCCGACTTCAGCGGCCGCCTCGATTACCCCGAGTTCGTGAAAGCCGTGCGCGAGGAGCTAAAGGTGCCCGACACGACGGACGAGGAATTAAGAGCATTGTGGACTTATGTGGATCACGACAAGAGCGCGGAAGTGACCATCGCCGAGTTCCAGCACGGCTTGTATTTGTTGATCCTCGAGGGCTGGGCCCCGCTTGAGGATAAGGGCCTCGAGAGGGTGGTGCTCACGATCAACGCGGCCGCCAAGAAGTGGTACCCCGGCCACTTCAGCTGGTACAAGGTTTTTAAAGCTATCGACCAGGACGAGAACGACCGCCTCGAGTACGATGAATTTGAAAGAATGATCCGGGCGAACGGCTCGCAGGGCGGCATGTCGTTAAAACCGCACGAAGTGAGCCTCGAGGAACTCCATGGCTTGTGGAAGCTGCTCGACGAAGATTCGTCGGGCGGTGTGAGCATCGACGAGTTCATGCACTTCATGCGCACGGAGGAGGCGGCTCTACCTCCTGTCGAGCTCACGGAGGACGAGAAGAGGCAGGTCGAGATGCGCGCCGCCGCGGAGGAGAGAGCGGAGGCGGCGCGAAAAGCAGCGGAGCGCCGATTATCTGGACATTCGGAACCAAAACAAAAATACGCGACCGGTCGAACGATCGAGAACCAAAAACCGTCGACGCATGAAGAACATGAGTTGGTGATGCCCTTCGACCAACTACGCGCCGTCGTCGTTCGATTGATCGAGACGATGACTAAGGTATGCGCCTCCTGGGACAACAAAGGGAGCATGGCCAAGAACTGGGAGACCTTGTTCAAGAAAATTGACGCTGATTTCAGTGGGAGGTTAGATTATCCGGAGTTCACGAAGGCTGTCAGGGATGAATTGAAAGTACCTTCTACCACAGATAAGGAGCTGCAGGCCTTATGGACGTACATCGACCACGACAAGAGTGGCGAGGTCACACTTAGTGAATTTCAGCACGGCCTGTATTTATTAATACTGGAGGGCTGGCCGAGACTAAGCAAGAAGGGCTTGGATGATGTGATCAAGGTCATCAATAAAGCAGCGCGGCAGTTCTACCACGGCCACTTCAGCTGGTATAAAATTTTCAGAGCCATTGATGAGAACGAGAACGACATGTTGTCGTTTGATGAATTTGAGCGCGTGGTGAGGGCGAATGGCACGCAGGGCGGTCTGTCGCTGAAGCCGTCGTATGTTTCATTAGTTGCCTTGCAGGGGCTCTGGCGCGCTCTAGATGAGGATTCGTCGGGCGAGGTGTCGATTGATGAGTTCATGCACTTCATGCGCCAGACGGACAAGAAGGAAGAAAAGGTAGAGGTAGAAGAAAATCCTAGGGTTATAGCAGCGAGGGAAAAAGCCAAGGAGCGCGTCGATTCTCGAAGGAAGCGGAAGGAGGCGGAGGAACTCGAGAGGAAGGCCGCGGAGGCGGAGCGCGAAGCAGCACAATTTGAGAAAGACGCTCGTGCGGCCGAGGCGCGGGAAAGGGCCCGATTGCGATCTAGAGATGGCACGCCGAAGCGCAAGAAGAGAAGACCCATCCAGGACGACATCTCCATCATGTCCTGCGACAACTACGAGGCCCAGCTGCGAGCTATACTTAGTGATATGGAGGCGTGGGACGACGGGCGGCCATCATCACCAGATCCGATCAAACGCCCGCGCGGCAAGGAGAAGCCCACGTACTTCGGGTACGGTCTGGCCTTTCAACCACCTTCCACACCTCGGCTGCAGAAACTAAGGCCGCCCAAGGCGTCGCCGTACAAGCGGAAGCAAAAACTAGTCGTGTCCAAAAGAATGCGTAGAAAAAAGAAGATCGAACAGAGGACGTCGAAGATCTATTCCTCTACGATCGATTTGAGCATAAGGCAGGAGTCGCCCATGAAGAAAGTAAGGGTGCGACCGTCGACGTGCGGCGTCGATAGGGACGAGGAGTCCGCCGCGGGGTTGTTTGAGCGAACATCCGTGTATGGACGCTCCGCCAGTCCAACAAGACGACCGAAGACGGAGCCTCGACGCAAGCGCCCGCTGCAGACGCTGAGCCTCGAGACCGAGGAGGAAGCACCCTCGCCCTTCGCGAGGGAGAGACAACCGTCCCTCGTCAGTCCAGCCAAAGCGTCGGGGCGAGAGCTGCGTACTGGACGAACGGGCGGTGATTTAACCCCGTCGCAACAGAAGAAGAGCTTTTCGTCCTCCTTCGACGATAGTGAGGCGATGATGGACGACGCCTCGTACGAAAAATACGTCCTCAAGGCTTCCAGAAGGGATTCCATCGACTCGGAACAAGCTGTGCGTCGATCTTCCGACGATTACGGCGACGCTTTACGGTCAGCGGGCGTCTACGAAGATGAAGGCGACGACGCGACTACCTCGCCAGATGCTCTAGAAACATACTTGAGACGTATCTTCGACAGGGTCGATAGTAATGGAGATGGTCATATAGATAGGGACGAGGCCGTCACCGCTGTCAGATGTGATGAAGAATTCGCGGCGATGCTTGGCTTCGACTCGGACGAGTCGAGCACGCAGCTCGAGAGCGCCGTGGCCATCATGTCGAGTGGTCTTGATCGCATTTCGTGGCAGGAGTTCCGCGCGGCCTTTTTGCCTCCAGTAGATCCTTTTGCCGACTACCTACGAGACTACGAGATTTATTTGAGAGCTTTATTTGAACGAGCGGATTCTAATAGCGACGGTGATCTGTCGTATTCTGAGTTAGTAGATGCTTTGAACGACCCGGACTTCGCGGAGGTCGCGGTCGATGCGATGGGGTTTGTTGATTCTGGCATCACGCGGGAAGAATTCGCTCAACAATTCTTGGAAGCTTGCGACTGGAACGAGGACTACAAGGTGCAGTGGGAGGAGTTCCGGGAAGCTGCGTTAGCGTCAGCACTAACTGCGATGCACGAGGGCCGCATGGAGGCTGCTTTGCGAGATGTGTTTGATCGGGTCCAAGGGGGCGACGGCACGATCACGATCGACGACGCCGTCCAAGGTCTGAGAGATGATCCGGACTTCGCGGAAGTTTTAGGATTCTTCGCAACCCATCAAGCCAACGAGTTCGACGGGTCGCTCGAGTACCTGATCGATAAGTTGGTAGAAATGGATACGAATCAGGACGGCGTGATCGAGTGGAGCGAGTTTAGAGCTGTTGTGTTCCCCCCACCTCCATCAGAAATGGACATTTATATGCAGAACTACGAGAACTACCTCCGCCAAGTCTTCGAACGGATTGATGAAGATCAATCGGGATCGTTATCGTACGGGGAAATCGCCGAGGCGCTGCGGGACGAAGACGTCGCCGACGCCCTCGGTTTATCAGGAAGCGGTCTTACCTCAATCGAGTTTGTTGAGAGGTTGTTATCCTCGTTAGATTGGGATGATGATAATGAAATCACGTGGGACGAGTTCCGCGGACCGGCACTCGCGACCGCTGTGGAAGCCTTCGCGAAGACGCGGCTCGAGATCCATCTGAGGAACGTGTTCGAGCGCGTCGATAGGGACGGGTCCGGTTTTATTTCAATCGAGGAGTGCGTCGAGGCGTTGCGGTGCGACGACCAATTCGCTCAATTACTAGGCTTCGAGGGGGCGACGCTTATACAGACGGAGGGCGAGATGACGCACGTAGCTGTCGTCCTGGCGGCGCTGGACGAGAACTGCGACGGGAAGGTGTCCTGGGCCGAGCTTCGAAGGGCGGCGCTCGGCGAAGAAATTACTGTCCAGGATCCGTTCGCGGAGCACATGCGAGAATATGAGGAGTACCTGCGCATGGTTTTCGACAGAGTAGATAAGAACGGCGACGGGGAGCTGTCCTACGCCGAGTTAGTAAGTGGTCTCAAGGACCCGGACTTCGCGGACGAGGCCGGGTTTTATGGTTCAGAAATGTCTCGAGGCGAGTTCGCGGCCGAGTTCTGTGATGCATTAGATTGGGACGGCGACAAACGGGTCGTTTGGGCCGACTTCCGGGACGCGTTCCTCCAGAGCGCTCTGGACGAGATGCACGAGCGGCGCGTGGACCAGCACCTGCGCCGCGTCTTCGACGGTATCGACGTCGAATGCAAGGACTATATTACCATAGAGGACGCCGTGCGCGGGCTGCGGGAGGACGCCGATTTTGCCGAGGTTTTGGGCTTCTGGGGCACGCACCGCGCGACTGCGGACGACGGGTCGCTCGACGCACTCTGTGAGACGCTGGCGGCCATGGACGTGAACCGGGACGGCGTCGTGTCCTGGCGGGAGTTCCGGTACGCGGCGCTGGGCGGCGAGGCGCCGCGGGAGGCGGCCGTCGAGGCCGAGGCCGAGCCCGAGGCGAGCATCGAGCCTCCGGCCGAGCCTGCGGCCAAGCCTGCGGCCGAGCCTGCTTTGGAGCCCACTGCGGAGCCCACGGTCGAGCCCACGGCCGAGCCTCCGGCCGAGCCGACAGCGGAGCCCACTGTGGAGCCCACGGCGGAGCCCACGGCCGAGCCGACCGCGGAGCCTCCGGCCGAGCCCACGGCGGAGCCCACGGCGGAGCCCACGGCGGAGCCCACGGCGGAGCCCACGGCGGAGCCCACGGCGGAGCCCACGGCGGAGCCCACGGCGGAGCCCACGGCGGAGCCTCTGGCCGAGCCGACCGCAGAGCCTACTGTGGAGCCCACTGCGGAGCCCACGGCGGAGCCTCTGGCCGAGCCGACCGCAGAGCCTACTGTGGAGCCCACTGCGGAGCCCACGGCGGAGCCTCTGGCCGAGCCCACGACCGAGCCTCTGGCCGAGCCCACGACCGAGCCTCTCGCCGAGCCCACGACCGAGCCTGCGGCCGAGCCCACGGCCGAGCCGACGGCCGAGCCGACCGAAGAAGAGGCCGCGGAAGCGACTCCAGAGCCTGTCATTCCCGCCGAGGAGAGCCCCACTGAGCCCGAGGCTCCGAGCGCCGAGCCGACGGCCGAGCCGGCCGAGCCCGTCACCGCCGAGCCGGTCGCCGCGCCGCTCGCGCTGCCCCTGGAGCCCGTAGAGCCGGAGCCGGCCCCGCGGAAGCCGGTCTTCGCCGACGACGCGTCCGAGATCACGGCGCGCGACGACTTCGAGGTGTCGACGTCGCGGCCGGCGAGCCCGCGCCTCGTCGAGGCGCCCGTGCCGGCGCCGGTCAAGACGTTTCCCATCGTCATTGAAGATGCATTACTAAATGGGCGGAGCTGCGCCGTCACGTGCTCGCGGACGGACGCGGCCATCACCTGCGACGTCGTCCCGCACGACGCGGGCAAACCCTGTCATTTGGTGCTCGGTGCGCAGGATCTCGACTGGGCGCACGCCGCGCTCGTGGGCAAGGATTGGGCGGAGGACGCGTACGACGTGGGCCGCGCCGTCGTGGACCACCTGCTGCTGCAGGGCAAGGGCCGGTTCACGAAACTCAAGTGCCAACTGGTCAAGGTCGTCCGCGTCGCGCCGAAGCGGGTGGACTACGGCGACGAGGACGCGACGCTCAGGGCCGCGCTCGGCGCGCCGGCGCCGGCGCCGGCGCGCAAGGTCCTGTCGCCGCTTGCCGTCGCGCCCGCGCCGATCCCGGCGCCGCGCGACGTCGTCCGCGAGGCGCCGGTCGGGCCGTCGCCGCGGCTCGTCCCGCTCCTCGCGCCGCCGGCCGCCGCGCCGCCGCTGGGCCTCCCGGTCCTGGCGCCGGCGCCGGCGCGCGCGCCCGAGGCCGTGCCCGAGGCGCCGGCGCCGGAGCCGGCGCCCGCGGTGGAGGAGGCGCCCGTCGCCCTGGCGGCGGCGCCCGCGCCGCCGCTGGCCGTCGTGGAGAGCCCGGCGGCGGCCCCGGAGTACTTCCCCGCCGAGGAGGAGGAGCCGCTCGACGAGCCCACTCCCTCGGAGCCCGCGGAGGAGCCGCTCGACGAAGAGCCGACGCCGGAGGAGCCCGCAGCGCCGACGCCGGAGGAGCCCGCCGCCGCCGACGCGAACCTGAGCGCGCTCGAGAAGTACCTCCGCCAGGTCTTCGACCGCGTCGACGCGTCCGGCGACGGCGAGATCTCCGTCGTGGAGGCCATCAAGGCGCTGCGCACGGACGATGAATTCGCGGAGCTCCTGGGCTTCGAGGAGGCGACCCGGGTCAAGGCCAGCGACGGCTCGAAGGACCGCCTGACGCTGGCGCTGGCCGCACTTGACTCCGATGGAGACAAGTGCGTTTCCTGGGAGGAGTTCCGGCGCGCGGCGCTCGGCGAGATCGAGGAGGCGGACGCCCCCGTCGTCGTCGTGGAGCCGGAGCCGCCCGTCGCCGCGGCGCCGCCGGCGGAAGCCGCGGAGCCCGCGGACGCGAACGTGGCCGCGCTCGAGGCCTACCTGCGCGAGGTCTTCGAGCGCGTCGACGCGTCCGGCGACGGGGCCATCTCCGTCGAGGAGGCCGTCGCCGCGTTGCGGGACGATGACGACTTCGCCGAGATCCTGGGCGTCGAGTCCTCGCGGGACGACGTCCTGGCGGCCATCCGGGCCGTCGACGGCGACGGCGACGCGCGGATCAGCTGGGCCGAGTTCCGGCGGGCCGCGCTCGGCGAGGCCGAGGACGACGCGGCCGCGGAGCCGGAGGAGCCCGCCGCCGCAGAGCTCGCCGTCGAGCCGACGCCGGAGGAGCCCGCCGCCGACGCGACGGGCGGCAACGCGGCCGCGCTCGAGGCCTACCTCAGGGAGATCTTCGACCGCGTCGACACGGGCGGCGACGGCGAGATCTCGGTGGTCGAGGCCATCAAGGCCCTGCGCACGGACGACGAGTTCGCGGAGCTCCTGGGCTTCGAGGAGGCCACTCGCGTGAAGGCCAGCGACGGCTCGAAGGACCGCCTCACGCTGGCGCTGGCGGCGCTCGACTCCGACGGAGACAAGTACGTCTCGTGGGACGAGTTCCGGCGCGCGGCGCTCGGCGAGGCCCCGGAGGCGGTGCCGGAGCCCGTCGTCGTCGTGGAGCCGGCCGCGGACGAAGCGGCCGCGGCGCCACCCGCGGCGGAGGAGGAAGCTGCAGAGACGGTAGCGGAGCCGACCGCGGAGCCGCCGGCAGAGCCTGCGCAGGAGCCCACAGCCGAACCGGACACTGAGTTGCTTGAGGAGGAGCCTGCTGAGGAGCCTGCTGAGGAGCTTGCTGAGGAGCCCACGGCCGAGCCGGCCGAGGAGCCTACTCAGGAGCCGGCGACCGAACCGACCGAGGAACCCACAGCCGACCCAGCCGCGGAGCCGGCAGAGGAGCCCACGGCCGAGCCGGCCGCGGAGTCGGAGCCGACCGAAGAGCTTCCCCAGGAGCCCACGGCCGATTTGACCGCGGAGCCAACGGCGGAGCCGACCGAGGAGCCAACCGAGGAGCCTACTGAGGAACCCGCTGAGGAGCCTACTGAGCAGCCAGCGGCCGAGCCCACGGCTGAATCGGACGCGGAGCCGACTGCGGAGCCCACGGCCGAGCCGACCGCGGAGGAGGAGCCTACGGCCGAGCCGGCCGACGAGCCTACTACTCAGGCCGAGGAGCCTACTCAGGAGCCTGT
>Ga0209404_10002310_pt1 | contig 11907 bp, 8 predicted proteins | sample TroAtlMetagenome_2_FD_187447 | JGI IMG/M metagenome (GOLD analysis project Ga0209404, IMG submission 187447) | Marine eukaryotic phytoplankton communities from Atlantic Ocean - Tropical Atlantic ANT8 Metagenome (SPAdes) (version 2) | ecosystem: Environmental > Aquatic > Marine > Oceanic | place...
CAATAATTTGGATTGCATCACCAATATTATTATTAATTGAAGTAATAGTGACTGTTGCACCATTATTACCTGAACGAAGTGTAAGTGTATTACCTACAGTATATCCAGATCCACCATCAACTATTGTAACAGCAGTTACAGCACCACTTCCATTCGTAGTTGCATTTACGGTTGCACCATGACCAGATCCACCAGTACAATGGATGTTATACTCAGTTCCTGCAGCACCACCATTATATCCACTACCACCTGATCCACCAATAGTACTATTGAATGACAGAATTGTATTTAAATTATGTTGAGTATTGGTATAGATTGTAGTAATACCAGAAGTAGATCCTTCTGCATACGTAATCGCATAACCAGCTCTATTTCCTACAAGGAAGTTATTAGAGAATTCTTTTGTTAAACTATGTCTAAGGTCACTTGTTATAACTTTACCTATTGGATTATTAACAGCAAAACTTGATGCATGTTGAGGATCCATTGTAAAGTTATCCGCATCAAACTGTGGATATAGATCAGTAATATTCTGATTAAACTTATTAGTACCAAACTCGTTTACAGTTGGAGAAATACTACTATCAATACAGATTAGATGATAAACACCATCCTGTCTTTGATAATCATGAGCCTTAATAGTCTCTGAACGATAAACAGTAAATGTATCCTTATGAGACCATCTAGCAACTACTGGAAGGTTCTCATCTCTACCTACATGTGCAACATGTGAGCCTGGATCAGTTGTTCCAAAGTCAACTTCAAATCCTTTAGAACTACTAATACCAACAACATCGATTACAACGTTGAATCCCTTATGAAGATCGCCAGGAGAGTTACCACTACTCTTAACATTTCTAAGTTGAACTGCGTCACCTATAACCAAATGATGTGGATCTTCAGTAACAACAGTTGTAATACCAGTATTACTATCCCTATTAATACTCTTCAAAATACGAAGGTTTCTCTGAGCTGTTACATCAGGAATATTATTTGTAAATTCAGTTGCACCAGCTACACCAACCGTATTAGATTCCTGTAAAGTATAACCAGGAATAGGTGGTCTTGCATCAGATGATTCTTTTGGAATTACATATCTAAGTCTATAAATCTTATCATTTAAAGCTCTAGTATCTTCTTTTCTCTTAATAAATGTCTTACCTGTTCTTTGACCAAGTAAACCAGAATTTGCAGCAACTGCAGTAAAGAGTGCATTTGTAGCACTAACATTAACATACCAATTGGATTTAGAAGTTTGCCATTGAATTGGATGTGCTAAATCTCCTGGTGCTTTATCACTTACTCTAGATTCAACACTAAGAACACCACCTTTATTGTTATTAATAGTAATGAAGTTACCAGATCCACCCAACAACGCATCATTCTTACTTCTTGCAAGTTTAATCTGATTATTGTTTAATGTTTCATTCGTAGAAGCATTAGTTATTGCATAATATATGGTATTTCCAGATAATCCAGATGGAAGGAATCCATCATCAGAAACAACACGTATACTCTCACCAGCAAATAACTTATGAGCAGTTCTAAGTGTTATAACACTATTACTAATATTATTAAGTAAACCTGTACGATCTACCTCATACTCCTTACTAGAAAGTGATCCATCAGTTCCACCAGGATTCTGCATCCTGATCTGAGCACTGTATGTATTATTACCAATAGAAACATGTAATAAATCATCATTATTCGCACCTATTCTATATCCAGAAACAACATGGGTTGGAGGTGTAGCATCATCAGTAAATCCATCTAGATAAATCTTTGATGTTGTAGATGAACCAGCAGCAACTGTCTTAGTAACATCTATAGCTTCCCACTCAATTGATATATTCTTCTTGAACTGACTTTCTGGTGGAATAACATGAGTAATATATCCTCTATTATCCTTATTAAATGCATGTGGTTTAAATCCTTTTGCGTTTAATGCAACGGCACCAAAGTTAGAGTTGGAGTTAGTAATTGATAAATCACCACCCTCAGAACTTGTAAAGTGTTCGTTAAAACCAACAGCAAAAATAGATACAGCCTGAATATACCCATCATTTGATACTTTGATATGGGTGTTCTTATAAGAGGGTCTATAAACGGAACTACCATTCAAATAAAGAGGTTTCTCACTATCAGGTGCAGTAGCATTTGTATCATATGCTCCAGACGCCTTATTATAAAGTAACAGTGCATTATTATCCTTCTGTAACGAAATACCAGTAAACTGGGAAACAAGCATAGACTTGAATCCAGATGCTTTAGATCCATCAGCATGAAGACCACACATACCATAAGCTGATCTCATGGAACAGTGGAAAATATATGGTGAAGAACCTGTTACATTGTCAGTATCTGCAACTACAACTTCATCTCCATCAAGTGTAGCCCAAGCGTTTCCATCAGTAGGTACAGCAGATGCAAGATATTTAAATGAGGTTATTCCAACTACTTCAGATACAACAAAGTTACCATTATAGATGTCTGGATATGTATTAACACCAGCAATACGAATAGGACTATCTACAACAAGTCCATGAGATGAACTTGTATGGACTGTAACTGTCTGATCTGGTGTTCCACCTGTACCAGCACGAATACTACTAATACCAACGTCATTAGCCTTAACAGGGCCAACCATCTCATACTCAGGTAGAGCTGGTTGCATATCTGAGGTGCCTGGGAAGTCACCAATAGCCCTACCAGAACTATCTCCAAACGCTTTCTGTATTTTGTGGAAATACATTGCGAGGTCGGTAGTTGGAGTAGAAACACCAATACCAACACCATTCACACCATCTGCATATTCAAATACAGTTAATTTATGGTGAGAGAACTGAGGAGAATATCTACTTGTAGTATAGTCTTTATAAACAGAACCTTGAGGATTACCATCAAAGAATGATACTGCCCAGAAATGACATCCTCCAGTCAATCTGAATAATGCAGCACGTGTAACTGCAAGATTTTCAGGATCTGGTACAAATTTTGGTCTTATTTTTGTCTTACGAACATCATAACCAGCAAGCGACACACCTCTGGGAACAATTACACCACCTTCAACAGAGTTATACTTATATAATTCATTGGCAGGATCTTCAATATTATAATTACTAGTCTCTGATAACTGATTTAGAGTCTGGACATTACCTAACCTATCTCTGAATACTGCGTTACCACTATTATTTACTACATTATATCCAGGCCTGTTATCTATCTCATGGACGCCAGGATACAATAGTACCGTTGTTCGGTCAAATTTATCGTTGTTTTCACCAACCTGATAAGAAAATCTAGAGGCTTCAAGTAAAGCTCTCTGGATTGTTTTAAACGGTCTGGTTAGGGAATTACCCTGGTTCTCAATACTGTCAGTTGCATCCAAATCTGTTGGATTAACATATAAAATGTTACCGTCTACATTCTTTAGAAAATTTTCTAGTCTACTTAAGGGCATTGTCGCTTATCCCACTAGGTCAAGATTACATCTCCTAGTATTTAGACAACAAAAAACCCAAAATATAAAGCGGGAGCTGAGAATCGAACTCAGGACAGGAGTTTGGAAAACTCGTATGTTACCTCTACACTACTCCCGCATTTTCTGACACAGTAGGATCCGCATATATGAGTGCTATATCAGAATCAATATCCACCACACAATTAACCATTTCTAATAAATCCATAAACTGCGATACAGTATCACATTCAATCTCCTGTATCACCCCTTCATTACTGACAAGGTAAAATGATCTTCTACAAATGTCTATGATGACACTTGTTACATATTCATCATTGTCAAGAAACTTATCCATTAGAACTTGAATCCTTTTATAATAATACCACCCTATCTAGGTTTTGTCAACCCCTCTACCATAATCGTAACCAGATATTGAGAATTGTTCTGAATTGCCAGGATATTGTGCAGGTGTATCTCCCTCATACTCCACAATCAAAGGTTCTCCATCAATTCTTGAAGCATTAATCACGTAATAACAATCAACATTACTACCTGTACCAGATTTAACGATAACAGTTTTACCCCATTCTATCTTTTCCACAAATAAATCTTGATTTCCTGCTCCAATTGCAGTCAAACTAACAGTAATACTCTCAGTATCAACCAATCCCTTCCAGTAGTCAGGTAATTCTATTTTGTTTCCTTTACTTAACCTTCCTCTGACATATACACCAGCCTCAGGGCCTTCTATACATACATGTCTTAATCTATGACCTTTTTTATTTGGGTGTTTAATATCAAATCCTTTCCATCCTTGTGTATTGATAGTACTACCAGACCATGAACAGGAAGATCCCGTACAACTTTTTAGATTACTATTCTTAAAATCACCACTAGTAACATTAACATCACCCTCAAAAGTATTGTCAGGTGCTATATATTTGTTTAATGTTGCGGCTTTAATTCTATTATCCTTTCCAGATATAATATCAAGTCCTACTGTTTTATGATCAACATAAATCGCAGCTAAAGCTACAGGCCCAGATGTAGGAACTGTGTCACTGACATATAAGTTTCCCTTTGGTGGATTCTCTAGTTTCGTGACCCCAATTTGTACAGGGCCATTAAGAATACACAATCCACCCTGAGCAGAAGATTCAAAAGGTTTTTTATCTGCAATAGCAATACCAGAACTAACTTCACTACCTATAGTTACTCTATTTCCAGTTGTTACGGGATTATAAGCCATTATTCTGCCTCTAAAGCTTTTTTAAGTGTTGTTATTTTCTCTAAAGGTACTGATGCACCAAAATCCGCAGATGATGTCATACTTAAAAGTCCTGCAACTATACCACCAACCACTTTAGCTGATATAGTAAAGGAATATCTAGCAGTAAGTCTAAGATTAGATCCAGTAATTCTTATATCGGGAGAATCTATCGTAATAGACTGATTTGCTTTCATCGATATATCACCATCCATAGTGTCCTTAACACCATTCGCTTCCATGAATATATTGTGAGCTTTTAGGTAAATATCACCATTCTGACATTCTAATACTATATCACCATTTTTTGCATCTATCCATTTTGCTGGATAAGCTTTATCTTGTGCAGCATCTCTTGGTCTTTCTACCTTTTCACCAACAGATTCAAAAGATCGATGTGATACAGCCATCTGAAAATTTTCAGCATCTGGTTTATCTTCATAAAAACCAAAACCAGATCCATTATTAGTTAATACACGATAATTAACTCTACCATAATCATCATCTTGTCCAGCTTCTACACGATAATGACGTTTTACATCAAGATCATAATCACCATCTAACTTTGCCATTACGCATTTACCCCCATTAATGGTTTACCTACACAGTTAACAACTGATATAACTTCGGTTGCCTCATCAAGAGTCTCAGTCACTTCAGAAACATCAGTAAATTTAAGATTAGCTCTGAGATCTGCACCAAATCCAGTTTCACTATTTATTTTTATATCTGGAATTGAAGTAAATCCATGTCCCGTACATTCAATTTCAACACCAACTATTCTACCACCAAGAACTTTTGGTTTAAGACATGCATTACCAGCTTCTATAGTATCTGTAGGATTATAATCAAATCCAGCATTAATAACTTGAATAGTGTCAATTTGTCCAGTAACTGATTTACTATCAGCATTAGATAATTCACTGGTTGTATCTGATTTTATAGTACCATATATTGTTTCTACTCTATCATACCTATTCATATATCCATGACCAGGTGCATCTATGACAATTCTATCAATAACACCGTTTAAACCTATCACAACTCTTCCTCTAGCACCAGCACCATCTCCACAAGCATCTCTAAAAGTAACATATGGTGGATTCTCTGGTGTATATCCCATACCACCATCAAGTAAATCAGCTCCAATAATCTGACCTACCTCATTCACAACAGCATTTGCAAGTCCACCAAGACCAGGCGTACCACCAAATATTTCTATAATAGGAGGGCCACATCGCAATACATTAGATTCACATCCACCCACTATAGCAGCAATAGATTCAGGTGATCCATCACCTTTCTTATCAAAAATACCACCAGTTGGAAGACCGTCTGTAACATTACTAATACTATCAATACCTTTCATTATATTATTAACGTTATCCTTCTCAGGTTGACTAGGGCCATAAAGATTGCAAAATTCACTAGGTAAAGGACACTTATGTTCATCACATGAAATAAAGTTAAAAAGTTTATTGATACCAGCTAATGCTTTACCAATCATTCCTTTTACAGAACCAAGAGCACCACCAAGAACTGAACTTAAACCACCTAAGATAGGACTAATTAAATTTGTTATTTTATTCATTATATTACCCATCAATGCACCAATCATCTGTTCTACCGCACATAAGGGTGCATTGATGAAATTACCAACCAAACCTCTAAGGAAATTTCCAATTACATTCTTTAAACCACCTAAAATATTTCCAAATAAACAATAGATAGTATCCATTACACCTTTCAAACCTTCACCAAATGGCCCCTTTAATTCCTCTGGTACTAACTTATTGGTAAAACTCGATATCTTTTCTTCAGCTAAAGAGAATAATGAATCTCTAACACCACTTGTCATGGCAGTCATTACACCACCAATCTTTGAAGCAACTAAATTAAGTTCACTTTCAAGATTTATAACAGCTCCTGTAAGAGAATTAACATAAAAATCACCATAGGCTTCAGCATTCTTTAATATTGCAGTAAAATCACCTAATGCACCAGTTATTGCACCAACAGCATTATCTCTTTTACACGTCGTTGGTATAAAACATCTCTTTAACATTCCACGATGTCTATTATGCGCAGTAGTATTACCACTACCATCACCTGTTGAAGTTATGATTTTTCTAGGATTTGGTCTACCAGTTACAGAATCAAATTTGTGGCCAGTCTTTGTATAATTAGCACCTTTAATACCTTCATTAGTTCCAAGTTTTTTACCTTCCGTAACTCCAGTTTCTGTTTTTGTTACACCATCTGCAGATTCCGAATTAAACTTCCTTTTAGCTTTTGGTTTTACATATGAATTAGATTTAACATTTGGTGTTGTATCTGAAGCAAATTGATCCTTATAAAAAACATTAGTAATAACAGGTTTTTGTTCATCACTACCATCAAACCAGAAACCAAGTACACTCTCACCACCTTCCAATTGATGTGATTTATAAGCATCTCCATAACCAGAAGCAACCATTGGATTACTCATTACATGAGCCCAAGGAAGTTCTTCTGCAGGAAGTTGATCATGATATCCAACTACTCTTACTTTAACTCTATGATACCAAACATCATTCTTACCATTTTCACGTTTCTGATCTTTATCATTAATCAGAGCTGCTCGATCTGACCAGGTTTCTCTAGGAGCAACCTGGCCTATCCACCATTTTAGACCACTATGTCCAAATGTCTCTGACCCTTCTAAAATACTATTCATTAGTCGTCATAAATTAAACATTCAGGTTCATCAGGATTTTGATCACAAAAGAGTTCAATTGTATTTGGATCATGATGATCGCCAGCTTCAATCTCGTCATGATGATGAGCCTCATAATCTATAAGATCATGGAGTTCATCTTCAATATGATGACGTGTTGGTTCGGATATTGTAGGATCTTTTAAGATCTCTTTATCCTTCTTGATGTGTGCTTCGATACTTTCCATGTTCCTCCTTTAGCTATTATTTATTAAGCATCTCCAGGCGTGTCTCTGACAAGCCGAAGATGTGTAAGACATTGTATACCACTTTCCGTCATTTGTATACCATGTCTTAGATCCTTGATAATATAATAACCAGAAAGCCATTCATCAGATCCACTTAAACTCTTTATAAGAGATGTTTTAATGACATCACCAGCTTCCAGTGTAAGATTATAAGGAACAGTTATACGAAGAGAACGAGATAATAAACTTTGATACCTCATTCTAGATTGAGTAATAACCTTATGTGGATCATATTGTGCTTCACCTTTGGATGGAACCTTTCCATCCATATTCATACTTCCATCATCAAGTATTACAAATGAATGTGGAGTTGGAGATGAATTAATATCATAATTAACTTTAAGTTTATGATCCTCATCACCTAAAGAAGCTTGTTTTAATTCTTCATTGGATAAAGGTGTCTCTTTTGTGCCATGATATAAAGTATTAACATTAAAATATTTTCTTTTCTCACCATACATTGAATTTTGCATTTGACTTATTATATTCTGATCATACTCAAAGAATGGATGATGAATATCAAAGTTCTCATTGCCAGGATCTACAACTTCACTTTGCTGGAATACTTTCTTACTATCTTTCTTACCAGACATTATACTATCAACACTCTTAAACTTATATCCACTCTTAGTCATCCAAAATAAAAATCCAGCTCGATCACTACCACCACCATCTTCAGGCATAGATTTAGATATTGATCTTCTAGCTAACCAATAGATGGCTCTAAATGGTCTCCAATAATTACCAAAGAATCCATCTCCATTTGCAGTATCTTCAATATCAGATTCAAACTCAGTTCTTATGTGACTCTTTAAAATACTCTCAACATGAACACTCGACTTACCTTTAGGATCATATCTCTTTGTTACTCTATTTTGTTCATTACTAATAATATCCTTGGGACTTAATCTAATTGCAAAAGTATTAACAGTTGATTCTGATTCTTCCTGAACAAATGAAGTTAATACCAAATCATTAAACTGAAGTACTCCAGTATCATGAGTTATTTCTATACTTACATTTTCAGTTCCACGTAATTTAACATCAGATAATACACCTTCCCTAGAAATAAATCGTATTATAAACTCAAAAACAGGTTCAAAAATACTTTCAAAATAATCGATAGACAGAACAGTAGTAATATTACCACCAAGTCTAGCCACACGACCATCTTCAAGACCCTTGATGGTTAAATCTCTTATTACTGCGTTCTTGATATATGACATTAGGCTATAGAATCTGTAAGGATAACTACAGTATCCTTCTTATGTGTATTTAGATTCAATGAATCAGTATTAAATGGCACTGATGATGCAGATGCAATATTATTAATTTTTGATCCTTCAGGTGGAGTAATACTAGCATTCTTCTTATTATTCAATGCTCTCAATGTTGACTCATTATCTTGCATATATTTAACTCTACGAACAGCCTGTCTCAACATTTCATAATCCTTAAAACCAAATGCTTGACCTATAAAACCTGCAAGACCAAGAGTAACAATATTTGATACAGTCATCCACGCATTATGATCTTTTTTATCCAACTGTTTTTGTAATTCAGCAACCTCACGTTCATATGCCTTATCGTAACCATGTCTTTTAATTAATTGTCTTACTGTCCACCGTTCAAAAGGATTAAGAATTAATCGATCAACTGCTTCGTTTAAAATAGCACCAATAACCAGACCCTTGACATCGTTAGGTTTTATTCTTATACCTTTAAGTTTACTCAAGAATTTAGATGTAGAACCAGAACTTGCATTAACTTTTAGATCTGGAAGTTTTCCTGTATTTTTAAAATTTATTCTTTGTTGTTTAGTTAAAATCTCTCCATTTCTAGGATCCAAGCCTGTAATTAAAGGAGACTTTTTACCCCAATCTTTAATATTTTGACTACCTAATAACTTATTAGTCTTAATTTTGCTTAGATCTACTTTCTTAATATTCTTCTTAACATTATTTCCAATAATACTACTTGTAGTAGTCTTAGAACCCGTTAATAATCCTTTGACACTAGATTTTGGTGTTACAGATTTAATACCAGAATTAATAACAGAAGTAGTATTACTTTTTAATATGTTATTAGTTTTATTATTTACATTATTTACTCCAGATGTAAGTGCCTTACTTGTTTTTTGATTTAAAAGCTTTTTATCTACTGTTGCCTCTACTGTTTCTAATATTGGTGATTTATTTGATGAAGTTATTACTTGTTGTAACTTACTCTGAGGTAAAGCTGCTTTAACTTTTGCCGAATTTAGTGCATTAACAGTTTTTGACTTTAATACATTCTGTTTTACACTTACTTTAGCTTTTAATGCTTTAAGAGTTTTTGCCTTTGCTGGTACTAATGTTGGTACTTTATCTCTTACTTTTCCTGGTGGCATAAATTTCCTTCCACCACCACCCATTCCAACAACTGCACCTGCACCTACTCCTGCCCCAAGTAAAAAACCAGCCCATCCAGGCAAACTAGGAATAATTGGATTAGTATCTTGTAATCTCCTCTTTAAATCCGAAATCTTTTCAACATCTCTTGATAATAATGAATTACGTCTAATTAATACATCTACAATGTCTTTAGTTCTCATGGTAGTTTCCATGAGATTAACTTTTATAGCTTGCAATTCTTGAGATGATACTTCTGGGGATCTATCTTGATCCACAGGCATCAAATCTGGAAGAGAAGTCTTTGGAGAACTAAAATTAGGCATGATGCGTTACGAATGGTTCATATGGAGACATTCTACGTTCTGGTGAAAGTGTAATTATCTCATTACCAGATTTTGGACTCGATGATCCAGATTTATTAGCAAGTTGTTTAGCAGTTCTCATATCAATAACTGTTAAACTACCTTCATCATCACCTATTAACGTATCAAAAGATGAATTTGATGAAATAAGAGATGTTGTATTACTACCACTACTAAAATATGATGCACTACCTAAAGAATTAGAACCAAAAATATTAGAACTATTATTTAATGAGAATGAAGATGAATTATTACTATTAGCAAATACACTTCCAGATTGAGTAACCTCATTACCCAAAATATTATCAGTAGCTTTATTATCAAGAGGAGTAATCATCTCTGTACCATGTAGTGTTACTTGATAACCACTATCTGGGCCAGATATAATACCACCACCTTCCATATCAACCCCTTTATTACCTTTCAAGAATTCCATACCTTTACCACTCTTCAAAGCAGCTATAAATTCTGCAAAAATAGCAATACCACTTATGATACCTATTTGTTTCATTGCTTCAACAACACTTCCAACTTTTCCAGGTTTTGGTGTTGATTCATTTTCCTCTACATCATCTCTCCTATCCTCAGCCCTTTCCTGTGAACTAGTCTTATCCCTATTAGCAATAGCTTGTTCCAGATCTGCAATAATCTGTTGTCTATGATTAGATTCTATAATAGAACTAGCAATCATTGCATCACGTATTGCAACGATATTACTGTTTATCTTCTGTATCTCTTGTATAATACCAGCAAAGGTTGCAGAAACTATAGCACTAGTATCTATTTCTGGAACTATTGTAGATGGTGGTAAAAGTCCTCCTGCAATACTATCTAAAGGAGCTCCTGCAGGTACAATACTATTTGCTGGTTTCTCATACTGAACTATTGAACTAGAATTCTTTCCTAAAAATACAAGTGCATTCTTCTTTCTAGCTAGACGTTCTTCTTCACTTTCCTGTTGAGATTTATTATGATTTTTAAGATTATTCCACATCCACATACCTACGGCACCTAAACCCGTAAGGGCTGTACCTCCAGCAGCTATAGCAAGTGGGCCTGCCATTATCCTATCCCCTGTTCTTGTTGTCGTTTCATTTTCTCAGATTCGAGATAGTTCCTTAACAAGTTCACGTAAATATCCCTTTCATAGGGAATCATATTCTCAAGTTCAGTCAAGCTGTATTTATGATACTGCATCAATGAAAAAGTTAATTCATAGTATGACTCAGCACTTAAATGAGCCATACTTAGCCGAAAAAACTTGCCAGTCCCTCCAGAGTGACAGTCGATTTAACCTTAGTCTCAGGATTTTCCACTTCAATGTCATGTGTTAATTTAGGCATAGTATCAAAGAACTTCTGAACTTCTTTAAATTGAGTAGAATTTAACTGTTCTAAAAAATCTACAAGTCCATCTACCAAG
>Ga0209404_10002312_pt1 | contig 11906 bp, 23 predicted proteins | sample TroAtlMetagenome_2_FD_187447 | JGI IMG/M metagenome (GOLD analysis project Ga0209404, IMG submission 187447) | Marine eukaryotic phytoplankton communities from Atlantic Ocean - Tropical Atlantic ANT8 Metagenome (SPAdes) (version 2) | ecosystem: Environmental > Aquatic > Marine > Oceanic...
GAGTAAATCCAACAGAAATACAAATTGGTATAATTTCAGTAATTTAAGATTAAAAGAAAGATTAAAACCAGAAGAAAAAATTGGTGGTACTTTAAGATATCCTTATGAAGCATTAACAGATCAAACAGATTATCTACAGTTTGATATTAAACAATATGTACCATTAGGTATGAGCAATCTAGTAAGAGCTCCTGGTTCCGATAAAAGATATGTAAAAGGTGGAAATGATGCTGGAAGTACACTTCCTCAAGATTTATCTAGAACAACAAGAGCAGTCATTAATGACGGTACTATCTTATTACCAATACCATCACAGATACAAGATTCAAACGCTGTAAGTTATGGCGATTCTTCATTAAATGGACTGCAAGCTGCTGGTTTAAGTGCAGCAGGAGATGCAATTGGTACTGTATCAGATTTACTAAGTGGTAAGGCAACTGGTGAAGAGGCTTGGACAGATATAAAGAATAAAGCAATGGATTTTGGTAAAAGTACATTTGATGGAATCGGTGGTCAAGAAGTTGCTGCTGATTTGTTACTTAAATATTTTTCAGCACAGGCAGTATCTTCTCTAGGTGGTAATGTTACCTTCAGTCAAGTATTAGCAAGATCAGAAGGTGAAATTATAAATCCAAATATGGAACTTCTATTTAATGGTCCAACAATAAGAATGTTTAAATTCCAATTTAAAATGACTCCAAGAAATGCTGCAGAAGCAAATCAGTGTGGATTAATTATAAGAGCATTTAAAAGAAATATGGCAGCAAAGGCACAAGGAACTTCTCAATCTGGTTCTTGGTTCCTTAAAACACCTAATGTTTTTTGGTTAAGATATAGAAGTGGAAATAAAGATCATCCATTCTTACATAAATTTAAACAATGCTTCCTTACTGATTGTTCAGTTAATTATACTGCTGACGGTGTATATGCAACATATGAGGATGCAACACCAACAGCAATGATTTTGGATCTATCATTCAAAGAACTTGAACCAATTTACGATAAAGATTATGATAATAATCCAGGTAATAGTGCAGTAGGTTACTAATATGGGATACTTTAGAGAACTACCAAATTTACTTTATCCTTCTTTTTTAAAGGATAAGAACTCATCATTAGATTATCTTGAAGTTAAAAATCTGTTCCGTAGGGTCAAATTAAGAGATGACCTACGAACTGCATTTGTTATGTTTGATAAGTACGAGATTCCAGAAGGATATCGTCCAGAAGTTGTAGCAGAAGAAATCTATGGTAGTGCCGAATTCGATTGGGTTGTTATTCTAACTGCTGGTATTATTAATATAAGAAATGAATGGCCACTCAACAACAAAGATCTATATGAATATGCTTCAGGAAAATATGGTACAGATTTGAATGCTGTTAGATATTATGAAACAACCGAAGTTAAAGATTCTAATGGTCGTTTGATTCTTCCAAAGGGTAAGGTAGTTGATAGTAATTTCACTATACCTAAACCAGGAGAATCAACAGCAACTTTAAATCCTGTTACTGGTATTAGTAATTATGATTATGAAACTCGTTTAAACGATGAAAAAAGAAATATAAACTTACTAAGACAAGGATATCTTCAAGAGTTTGTGAATGATATGAGAAAGATTATGGTTTATGGAAAATCATCTCAATACATAGACGAAGATACAGTACAAACAGAAAATATAAGAGTTACAATGCCATAAAAAAGACCCCTTATGGGGTCTTTATATCCTCCTTACTGGAGGCCCTATGTGGGGGGTCTTATTGACATTGCCCTTCTAATTATTCTTGTGCTAGTTTAGCAAAGTATGATAGTGCATCATCATCTTCATCTTCAGTAACTGTTGTTGAAGTTCTGGATGTTGCAGCAGTAACTAATTCTTCTGCTACTCCACGATCATTGTCTTCATCAACTACTTCAGGATCCTGACGTACTTGTGCCTTGTTTCCAAGAACATAACCAAGACGCTTCTTAAGTTCATCATAAGTTTTGAACTGATCAGCAGCAACAAATTCTGATAAAGAATTCTGCTTCTTCCAGAGTGCTTCTAATGCTTCATCGTCATCTAATAGAGGACTTTGAGCAGCAAACTCAGAAGAGTCATAGTTACGATAACCAGCAACGTTCTTTGCCTTCAACTTGAAGTTAGCACCTTGCCAGAAATCAAATGGATCAATTGCTTCCTCATCTTCAAACTCAGGTTGCATTGCAGCAGTGATCTTATCAAAGATCTTCTTACCGAACTTGTATAAAAATACTTTACCTTCGTTCTCAGGATTTGCTGGATCCTTTACAACATAGATGTTAGCAACATAAGTAAGCTTACGCTTCTGCTTTCTTGCAGTTTCTTTACCAGCATCAGTGCCGTTGTTCCAGAGAGTAGTATTAAACTCAGAAACTGGATCCTTCTGACCAAGTGTAGTCAGAGAATTTTCTATGTACCATCCTCCTGGTCCTTGGAAGGCATGGGAGTATAGTTTTACAAATGGTAGATCCTCACCATTAGGAGCAGGAAGAAAACGTATGACGGCATATCCATTGCCACTCTTGTCTACGTCTAATTTCCATATGCGTTCATCAGTAGAACCGCCTGTGTTATTCATCTTTTCGACTTCTTTCACAAGTTTTTGTGTAAGAGAGCCAAGTTTAGATTGCTTTTTTAAGTCTGCGAAAGACATTAAGATTACCTCGGATAATTGGATTGGTTGGATGTTTTGATTATAACAGAGATTGACTGATTAGTCAATATGGCTTTCTAGATTTTCAATAGTACCTTTCATACCATCGAATAAAATCTGAATATCAGTACCAGCAGGGAAACCCATAACTTCTACTGATCTTTCCAGTTGCTTTTTTAATTCAACTGCATCAGGATCATCTGAAAGTGATAAACGTGTATACATTACACGTTGTTTATCTAAGAGAGTTTTTAACTTATCAATATGAGCAACTCTATCCTCACGACAGAGCTCGCTCAAACTCATCATTTTACTGTAAATTTCTTTTTGTAATCGTTGAATATCACTCAGTTCTTCCTGAACGAATTCTGAATCAAAGAAACTCATTCACCACCCTCTTCAACAACTTCTGTTTCAGTTGCTTCTTCTGTTTCTTTTTTACTATCTTCGATCTGTTCTAGAACATCAACAGCACCTAAAAGTTTAATACGAGTTTCAGTTAATTGATTTAACTGCTTCGTTACTTCTTCTAGTTGTTGCTTTAGATTTCCTAAAACTTCATTGTTTTCAAGAGCCATTAGTCACTACCTCCTTTAAGAGTTTTTTAAATTCAAATACATTAATATTTATGAAGGGTAAATACTTCTTCAATTTTAAACTTACGGATTCCCACACTGGGTCTATAAGTTTTTTGTCAAAATCTTTTGCGAAAGAAAAGACTTTTTCCAGTATCGTAAGAGTTTCTAATGAAATCTCTCCACCCAGATACTTTTTTAATAAGGGGGGATGACCCTTCGAGCAATTGAATAGATTTTCTAAGTCTGTCTCTGAGAGTAACCTCTCGGACTGCTCCTTGAAAATATAAGTCATACTCTGTTTGCGTCTCATCCACTCTGCGTAAGTTCTTTCGCCAGAGTTGATTATCTCTCCTATCCATAAGTTTTGTGGGGTGTCAGCATTTACAAAATTTGCTAGAAGAAAATCTAGCACTTGTTCATCAGAATATTTTCTTGATGTTTTTTCAAACCAATACTTATCTTTCCTTTTGTTAAAGGATGTCATAGTAGCACGAGACTTACCACCATACTTAAAAAAGTCATACTTAGGATTAGTAAAGTGACTCTTCATCGAAAGATAAGTTTGATATGTCTCGAATGGAGTCACTTTCATTTAATTCAGTAGTTGATGTAGTCAAAATTTGAGTCATCTCTTGTCTTGTCCTAAGAATTAAATAAAGAGGAGCAAGTCCAATAAGAAGAACACAAACCATATTAAAAACAATTGGAGTTGCTCTTAGAAAAGCATTACGCCAAATGTGGTCATAATCTGTATCGTACATTAGATAGGAAGTTTCGCCCTTGATGTAGGTTTCATAAAGTTAAGACGGGTTGCATCCCACTTCAGTTTTTCCTTTAAAGGCTTAGATATCAGTTTCGTTACTGATTCTACCTCAAGACTGTTAATTTCGCAATAGTGTACTATTGCATCGATATAGTTAAGTTCTTCTGTCGAAACAATCTTTTCTATTTCGATGGCAAATTTTTGAGGTGTTAGAAATTTACTCTCTATCACCTTCTCTAATTCATTTTTAGGTTCCATAGAGTTCCAATTTATCTCCAACAAACTTTCTAATGTATTCACCGAGAAGTTTGATGTATTTTGCTTTGTCAGTTTCTTCATAGACGACACATTCTCCATTTTCACAAGCCATAATAATTACAAGTTTTTTAATTGAAATATTTTTCATTTCATATAGCATACATCCATATGCCATTGCCTGAACAAAGTAATGTTCGATCCACTCTCGTGGTTTAGGTTTTTTAGATGTTTTAAAGTCTATTATCGCTAACTCGCCATTATATTCTGCAATACAATCAACTGTTCCAGCAATACCTAATTCTTTACTATATAGGGGACCTTCGAGAGCATAGATATTATCTATTTTATTAAGATTACCCTTAGCAATCTTGAATAACATATCAGAAATAGGAGGAACTTTAGGGAGTTCTTCATCATTCTTTAGATAATGTTCTGTAAGAGTATGCATATCAGTACCACGTCGGGTTGCTGCCTTCGTGATCTTATCTGCTTTCTCATTACCAACTTTCTTTCTCCAATTAATGAAGATCTCTTTATTAAAATGACTAGTTACCGAAGTAATAGAAACCATTTTAATAAGTTCTTCTTCATCAGGAACTTTGTAATAACGAACTCCGTCTACATGCTCTCTTTCAAGAGGTTGTAGATTCAAATCAATGTGATTAAACATTACATATTATGTTCAAGTTTGGCAATAAGGTACTCTTTAACAAGTCCAGAACGAACTATATCATCTATACCAAATTCAATTAAATCAAAGGAAGGCATAGAACGAATTATTTTCATAAAGTCAATAATTCCATTTCGTTCGTTTGTTTTCTGTAAGTCAGTTTGACTAGCATCTCCACAGAAGAAGATTTTGCTGTTTTGACCTACTCTGGTTATTATACTATCTAACTCGTGAAAATTCAAGTTTTGAAATTCATCAACGATAATAATAGCATTATCTAACGTTGTTCCTCTCAAGAATGAAGTACTCCAGAACTTAATAGTTTCCTGTGCTTTTAGATTACCATATAACATTTCAAAGTCTGCATCAGAAGACATCTGAAACATATACTTTACCATATGCTTATATGGAATTTGATAAAGTGATGCTTTATCCTCATGATCACCAGGAAGGAACCCGATCTCACGGGTACTTACAAGAGATCTAACCATATAGATCTTCTCATAAGGTGTATTCTCATCTAAAACGTCTTTAATTGCGTTATAGAGGGTAATAAATGTCTTACCTGTTCCTGCTGAACCATATGCAATAATATTCTTATCTTCAGCATATGAATCAAATAAGACTTTCTGATTATCAGTGATAGGTTCTATATCAACTAGATAATCAGCATTTATTGTTTTTTTTCTTTTCATTTGTCTAGATTTTCTTTTAGACATCAATCAATCTTTAACTTATTAGCACCTGGTTGCTTCTGAGCTCTTTCTAATACTTCGTTCCAACCTGGTTTTCCTCTAACAAGTTTTGCTTTCCAGTCACCAACTTCTCCAACACCAGGCATTGTAGAAGGGTCAGAATAATCTCTAGTCCAATCAGGATTATCTTTACACCATTGATCCCAATCGTGAACGCTCATCACGACTTCTTTTTGATCGCCAGTTTTAGTATTAACTACAGGATAAGTTGCCATAATTATAATGATGTGTAAAGGTATTTAGACCCATTCAAGGGCTTCTGAGACTGAAGGGAACTGTTCGACAAACACTTCCTTACAAGCATTAGCAATTAACATATGCTCTTTCTGCGTCCCGTGTGCAGATCTTAGATTAATATAATGTACCCAAGAACGACAAGAACCAGTCATATAAATCTTGGTAGGAGTGGCAAGTGGTAGAACCATTCTAGCACACTCTTTAGCAACACCATCCTCTAACATTTGATTGTAGAGAGATAATGCAGAACTAAACAATGTATCCATCTGTCTGTTGAGCGATTCAACCAACTTAGGATCTAAATCATCAGTAGAATTCTGACGATTCTTTGTATCTTGCCTACGAAGTTCTGGCAAAGCAATACTACCCAGTGAAGTACTAGCAGCATATCTTTGAGAGAACTCTTGAAATGTAAAACTCCTATGTCTTAATATCTGTGCAGCAATAGCACGAGTAGTCTCAATCTCAAGTGTCATTGATGACTGTTCAAAAACAGACCAATGATTATGCTTAATACAATACCTTAATAATCCAGCATACTTTTCATTATCCTGATTATTCGGGTTAGAAACTCTGGCAATATATGCCATAGTCTGTTCTGCATCAGGAGTGATACTTACAAGTTTTACAGTCATCAGAGAATTAATTGTTTTGTAGGTTTTGATAGTTTACCAAACATTGAATTATATTGTTCGATAATTTCTTCTTGTGGATCTCCAATGTAGACAAGATACTTTTTAGTAACTTCAATTTTGTCTTTTTTAAGTAAAGGAGACCAAGGAGCAAATGCAATTTGACCTTGTTGTTGTGACGGTACAGCAACAATAGGATTAGTGATTACTATTGAATCAGAATCCTCCTTAACAATGTCAGCGATTACATCCTCGCCAGACCACATACGAACTAGTTTTACAGTCATTTACCAAATCCTTTTGAATTTTTTGATTCTTGGAGAGCAAGTTCCTCTTCTAAGACTCGCAACTGTGCTCTCATATCTTTCAGTTCCTCGTCAGTATATAGAAACTCATTTTTCATAAGTCTCTTCATCATTTTGATTAACTTTTTTGCTCTAGTCTGTGTAGCCATCGTCATCATCATAAAGTTCATCATAGTCTACTGGTTTTTCAAAAGCAGTAGAATTTTTGTATGCATCGACATCGGAATACACCTCTGCCTTAAGAGCATCAACCAATAACTCTAGATTCCGAACTATTAGTTTTAGTTTTTCTCTTTCAGGTTCCATAATTTTTATATGGTATCCATCTATTTTACACAAAAAAAGAAGACCTGTCAATAGGTCTTCTTTAAACGTATATGCAAGTGTGAATCTAACTCTTAGATGCGAACTTATGCTCGTGTCTGATACCACGATACATTAGATCGTGATTTCTTAGTTGAGTTGCTTCAGCAAGTACTTTTTTGTTGTACTCATTGGTGTCATACTCGACACCACGATAGGTGACTTTTGCCATTGGATTTTCCTCTGGATAGGGTGGATTAGACCCCGTTCCTTCAGTCGTCTTTTGCGTCCCACTCACAATGAGGTGTTCCTTCTTTCACTACGCTGATCATCTCAGCTCGTGTCTCTTCATCTATCTTATACTCATTCATCTTATCTAAAAGAGATTGAGCTTCGATACAAGTAAAGGCGGTTGCGATAACTGCTAGATGAAACATGGGATGAACGATTCCGTTCCGAGTCGGCTTACTTGCGTCCCCTCAACGGGGATGAACGATTGTGTTAGAATTATAACACAGTTACTTTATTTAGGCAACAATCATATGAATGTTGTCACAAAACTTATCCTTTTCTTTTTTTCTTGGGTGGTACTGGTGCTTTATATCCCCATTGACCAGGATTCACTGTACCATACCCAAACTCAATCTTCTGAACACAATCTTTACCATACCTATCATAATACATATCAAAAACGTTTACCATCTTAGCAGATCGAGTAACATCTAAATATGTCTCTCCTTCAATTACATAGGTTACATTAAATGCATCACTAGGAAATTTTCTATCATTTGCTTTTTCAAATGTAGTTTTCTCTAAAAGAAGTTCACAAGAATAATCAGATGGATTAAACTTATCCTCTTTCTTTTCTTCAACTTTTTGTTTTTCCTTTACGGTAGTTGTCATGATCGACCACCCCAAGTTATTTCAGGATATGCCTGTGCTACTACTTCCTTTGTAATCTTATACTTAGACTCTAAATCATGATCCTTAGTAAGAATAAGAACCTCTGCTTCTAATGGATGAAGACCTTCTAGTATATTAATGAACATTGCCTCACGACGAATATTATTCATCTCATCATTACCACCTTTTAGAAAATTATAGAAATTCTTAAATTCTCTACGAATTGTAGTACGTCCCTGAGTATCACTTGCACCTAGAGAAAAGTTTCCAGATTCGTGCATCTTACGAACTTCATGTGAAATTTTAGTAGATAATGTTCCACTATAACTGGTTTGTTCATCATAACCGTCATAAGGAACCTCACCTGGTGGAAGTAATGATATAACAGTATCATCAAAATTCCAAATAAGAATTGCGTCTAATGAAGGATCTCTATGTTCCTGAAGTACCTTTATTTTATTACCTTTAGTTCTTTGTCGAGATACTAAATCCAATACCTCAAAAACAAATGGATTATTTGGTAATTTTTCAATAGGTTTAGAGACTTTTTTAGTCGTCTTCTTCGTCGTCGTCGTTGTTGTCATAATTGTTTTCAAATCTGAATGCTATAACCTCATCGGGAATTATATTCCCATTTATATCCAACATTTCGGGATGAGGTCGTGGTACTTCCCGATAGTTCATCATATAGTCTCGTGCAGCCCACCCAAATAGAGTTCCTACAAAAAAGAATAATAAAGATATTGGTAAAAATAAAGTTAATACTATATCTGTAGACATTTTTCTATCTCCTTCAGGTAATTGGTTGTCGTTCTGCTTTTTCTTTCCTCCTTTAAGAATAAATTCAAATCCACGATCTATATGGTCGTTGACTTTATTTATCTCCTTACTAGACGATTTTATTTTCTTTGAGGAATTTGATTGTCTCAACTGATCCTCCTAACTTTTTACCATCAACAACAACCTGTGGGAACGTAGACCCTTCTCCAAATTCTCCATAAAATGCCTTTTTGTCAAATTGCTTATCCAAAGTATACACTACATATTTACTTTCTGTCAACTCTAATACTTGCTTTACTTTATCGCAATATGGGCAACCATCTTTGGAAAAAATTGTGAAATTCATGTTCTGTATAATTGCTTACAAAGTAATTTATAAAAGTAAAAAAGGGAGGTTGCCCTCCCCGTTATACCATCAACACACTTCTCCCACCACAGAGAAGTATCTTCAATCTCAAAGTTACAAAGATGCTGAAGATGTGTATATTATAAAGTGATTTTATTTATTTGTCAACTATTTAATCTGCGGGATCGGCAGTGTTACCTGCTGCTACCCACTCTAAGTACTCTTGGTAGTCTGTGTTATCAGCAGCTTTTGGTATCTGAGCACCATCTGTTGTTCTAATGATGACATTTGCTTCTTCTCCCGTTCTAGGATCTGCACTCATCAATTTATAATTTAAAGACATAATTACAGCTCCGAGGTTAAGTGTACTCTACCTCTTATGTAATGATATGTACTTGTACTACCTCCACGGACAGCGAAAGCATTTGTGCTTGAGCCTACAAGGTTACATCCATCAGTCATAGTAGTATAATCTCCGTCAATTTTAGTCTGAAAGGTTCCTGTATTAACTCCATATCCACTACTAGTAGCTAAAGTTGGTGCTGCTCTCATTTCAGTCATAAGAGCAAAAGTCTCTTCATACATGTATCTATACCCAGAACTTCCTGTAGTTTTTCTAATATCTATTAATTGAAAATACCTCTGACATCTCGCCAATTCATCACCATAACTACGATGCTCAAAATCTGTGGCATGATCACCTACTTCTAACTGAACTCCTGTATAATCAAATGTTGCATTAGCTGTTGTGAACCAAGTATTTGTTTGTACTGGTGTTCTTGAAGAACTGTTCCAATTAGCCCACTCATTCGTAGTATTACCTGCATCAGTTCTACCTGTACCAAAATAAAGATTAAAGTATAAAGTAAGACCAGAACCATTATCATCATTAAATGTGAGATTACTATTACCTGGAATTTGAACTTCTATTTTCTTCCAAGTATTAGCAGCTAATGTATACCCAAAAGAAAATGCTTGTGCTGTTCCATCATGTGCTATCATATAATGATAAAAAGTTTGAGCAACACTAGATTTAGCCCAAAAAGATAATGTTAGATAACTTGATGCTGATTTATAATTCCAACCAGAATTAGCTAAGTCTTGTGCTTCAAGATGTATCTGAGGATTTACATAAGCATCTGCTGAATCTGACATTGCAGAACCAGGTTGAGTATGCCTTAAGGTATATCTAAAACCAGCATCAAAAGGAGCTCCTGATGTTAAAGCTGATTGAGTAAGAGCAGCAGTACCTGAACTATATGTCCTATACCATCTATCTAAAGAATAACCATTAGCAGTAAATGAGGTTCCCCGTTGGCTAATTCTCATAGCTCCGTTTTGAACCAAATTTCTGTTGCTTAGATTATTAGTAATCTTTGCCGTACACGTTCCATCGCTTGCTGTTGTGATTGCATCACTCGTTGCACTATTGTGTCTAATTGCGTCTACTTTTAATGTGCTCATAATTTCACCTATAAGTTAGCCATTTTTTCAATGTGCATTGATGAACAATAACCAGCAGTACCTGACTGAGTACCACCCATAATTCTACCATCAGTTCTAATATCCACTCCATACAAGCACAATCTGCTAGTACTTGCATTTGCTACTTTAAATGTTCCTGCTAGAGTCCAATTTAGTTTAGCATTTGCGGGTAAACTACCATCAAGTCTACCTCCAACTGTAGCAAAATGATTATAACTTGATCCACTATCTGTTGAATGTCTAAGTGCAAATGCAAAAGTATCTCCAGTAGCAGAAGTGTGATAATAAGTAATTGATGCCTGTACTCTCCAATATCCCGTAGATGGCATTGTAAAAGCACCAGTACTATAAGTGGGAGCAGTGCCAAGTCTCTCATACCCATCGGCATTACTTTCTGCCCAGTTTCTAAGAATTACGTCTGCAGCAGTTGGTGTATAATCAGTTGTTACATACCAACTAGAAAACTGATAAGGACTAGGTGTTGCAAATGAGAATGCACCATTTCCATCCGTAACAAGAGCTTGCCCAGAACTCCCGTCGGCTTGAGGGAGTTTGAAAGTTACATTACTACTTGGATTATTTGTCGGTGTTGTGAGAGAGACACTGTTGCCTCCCGAATGCACTAATTTTAAATTACTCATGCTCTTACCTCATAAACTGTGATAGATGAAGTTGGTCTCATATCTCTAGGATTAGCAGCATTGTAGTGAGCATTCATATTAAGTCTTACATTAATACCTTCAGCTGATCTTACCATTACTGTAAATGTACGGGAGTTTGTATTTTGATACGCTGGAGTATAAAGATATTTTCCTGATATATTACCTATGTAAAAATTATCAACATCAGAAGCAGCAGCAAAACTACCCATTCCAAAGAATGCCATCAGTCTTTGACCAGAAGAACCATTATTACCATCGGTAGACATAGGTCCTAATGGGTGTGTTGTTCCAGATGCGTGTAATGAATCAGAAAAATTAAAAGAGGCAGCACAGTCATCTCCCCCTAATCCAAACTGCACCACAGCCTCTATGAGAAATTTACTGTTCGCATGAACTGGTGTAATAGCAGTACTTATTACTGTATTTTGCCAATTTACATTTCCATAATTGTTTGTACCATGCGTAGTACCTTGCACAACTTGAATTATTGATCCTGCTCCTTGTTTAACACCAGTTGCTGCTCCATCAGCAAGAGTTGCTGTATTAACAACACCAG
>Ga0209404_10002314_pt1 | contig 11889 bp, 3 predicted proteins | sample TroAtlMetagenome_2_FD_187447 | JGI IMG/M metagenome (GOLD analysis project Ga0209404, IMG submission 187447) | Marine eukaryotic phytoplankton communities from Atlantic Ocean - Tropical Atlantic ANT8 Metagenome (SPAdes) (version 2) | ecosystem: Environmental > Aquatic > Marine > Oceanic | place...
ATGGCACAAGAATGGAAAGAAACAGAAATAAAAAGAAATGATATTACTAATTTATTAGAAAATACTAAAAAACTTGCAGTGATGTATTCCGAACTTCTTAAAACAAAAAGAGAAGGTTGGGAAAAAGTGTTAAACACACAAATGAAAAAAGACGAACAACTGAAAAAGGAACATAGTGGCTGAGTCACAAGAAATACCTATTCCTGTATCTGAAACAGATTCAAGAACTCATGCTGGAGTATCGCTTTCCAGGGACCCAACTACACCAACTTTCACAACAGCTGATGATCATGGGTTAAGTGTTGGTGATATTATTTATGTTACAAAATCAACCAGTAAAGTTATAACTGGTGAGGGCCAATTTCTTCAAAAATTTAACGATTGGGCTTATGAAACGGGTAAAAAGTATACTGTTGCAGGAGTGGGCGAAGGCGCAGGTGAACTAGGCCAGTACGGCTCAGTCGCTTTGCGACCCAAAAGATTTATAGTTGAAGGTGTATTTAATACAGTAAATGAAGACCCAGCAACAAGTAAAATAGAATTCCATTCAGCTTCAGCTAAACCTGAACCTGAACCAGAAGTTGAACTAGTGACAGCACCAACAGCTACAGAAACTCCTTCTTCAGGTTTTGAGTGGAAACCATATCAAATAGCAGCGGCAGGAGAGATTGCAACTTTAGGTGATAACGCCGCAGCTTTGGCAACAACAGTTAAAGAGACACTAACTCTTGCGAATTTAGGAATGTCTGCAGTTAAACTTGTAGCACAACTACAAAGCATTAATCCTCTTTTAATTGCATTAGATAAATTAGCAGATGAGGTGATTGATGAAATCGCCAATTTAAAAGAAGCGGGATATTATTATTTACTAATTGATCCTTATTACAGGGGAAAACCAAGTCCAAAACCAGCATTTACTTATGGATTTGAACAATTAAGAAGTGAGTCTGGTAAATTACTTTGGAAATCTAAAATTAATGATTCTGATGGAAAATGGACTGGAGAATTCAGAGAATTAGTCTCGACACCACCAATTTTTCCAAAACAAGCACAAATAGATTCAGAAGAGGTTCAACCGGCTTTGACTACTCCTAGAAAATTAGTTCCTGGAGGGTTTAATCCTTTTGCGGACGATCAAACAATAGACCCTCTTAAATCTGTTAGTCCATATCCTCAATTTTCAACAAAAGATGTAATAGAAGAGTTTAAAAAGGCGTTTGATGATGAGGGTGATGTTACAAAATATACGGCACTCGATTCTTCTCCAAATAAAGCAGGCACAATAGTATATGATCGTAGCGGTGATCCTTATTCGGGATGGGATAAGACTAAAAATTTTGGATTAGAATTATGGGATATCGGTAAACCTGCAGGAGATAATTTTAAAATAGATAGGAAGCCAGTTAATAGGCTCTTAATGCATGGGAAACCTAATATTATAACAGAAGGTAGTGCAATTGCTATTATTATTGCCGCTCCATCTTTTGATGTATTCACAGATACATTCAATACCTTTTCTAAAATGTTTTCGGATATTCCTGAATTTTCCTCGGTGGGTAAATCATTAGCCGATTCTTTTCTAGAGATATTAACTCCTAATAATGTAGAATTATTATTAAGTAGAGTTGATACTAAGTATGGTGAATTTAAAGTTGGTGATGTAATAGGAGGAGAAAAATACGGAGGTTTGGCAGAAATAGTATCTATTGAATCTTCAGAGCCTTCAATTATGATTGGACAAAAAAAGGCGGTAATGACAGATGATGCAAGGAATCGACATGAATATTTTAAGACAATTGATATGAATGAAAATGAACGATATTTAGAAATGGAAGTAACAGCAAAACCGATTAGAGGTATTGATGGATTAAATTCATTTATTCCAGGTGATGATGTTTATGAAATGCAAAAGAGGGGTGAATATGGATCGAAGTCCGCAGGAGTTGGAACAGAAGGAAAAATGGTATTTGATAATTATGTTATAAAAGGCATTAATACAGTAAATAGTCCTCATGTAGATAGAGTATATCCAAAATGTGGAAAAGTAGGTATGGAAAAACTAGCTGGAATTCCAGACGCAACAGATCCTAATTTTCAGGGCATTCAAATAAAAAACATTATTCCTGGTTGGGGTGAATTTTTTCAACAGTTAGAAAACTTTGTTAAACAACTAAAAGGAATGATTTCTGATTCAGCCGCTTTTATTCAAGACATAATAGATATGATTAAAGATGTTGAGAAATTTTTAGAAGATTTAGTGAAAACTATTACAGAATTTTTAGAGTTTTTCTCAATAACATTACCTTCTACTGGAGTATATGCATTAAACGCTAAAAGTAACGGAAATGGTAATGAGGGCATTGTAACCTCAATTACTGGTGCGACTGGACTTCCAGAATTAGATTATGCTGCAGGGTTATTATTTGTGGGCACAACGGAGGAGGCGGGTGAACTATTATCAAAATTTTTACAGATTGAGTAATAATATTATTTTTCAAATTAACTAAATATTAAGAGCAAGATATGGCTACTACATACGGAAAACAATACGTAGATTTTGATATGGATTTTACAATACATCCATCTACTGGAGATTTGTCTACGGTCAAAAAATCAACAGCTATTAATAGATCAATACAGAATTTATTAAGTACAAAAATAAATGAAAGATTGTTTCAACCAAATACAGATAATGGCATTGAAATTCTTTTATTTGAAAATTTTAATAGGCTTACTTCTAGTAGACTAGAAACAGCAATCAAAAAGACAATAGATAAATATGAGCCTAGAGCAGAGGTGATAAACATAACTGTGAAAGCAGATGAAGAATCAAATGCATATCTTGTAAGTATTACATATATGCCAGATAATGATGTTCAAGAAGCAAATTTAGAAGTTTTTTTGGAGAGGACTTAAAACATGGCGGCAGAAGGTAAACTTAATATATCAGAATTAGACTTTGATAAGATCAAAGAGAACCTTACAGGGTTTTTGACAAGTCAATCTGATTTTGTGGGATATAATTTTAAGGGTTCTTCTTTTGATGTTCTCCTTGATGTATTAGCATATAATACACATTACAATGCATTTTATGCGAACATGGTCGCAAATGAAATGTTTTTAGATTCTGCTACTCTTAGAGACTCAGTTGTAGCAAGAGCAAAACATCTAGGTTATCTTCCACGCTCAGCAAAAGGTTCAAAGGCTTCAGTAACACTTGAAATTACTCCAACCGATAGTCCGGCTGTAATCAGTATTCCAAAAAATACTCAATTTCAGGGTGAAGTAGGAGGCATAACATATACTTGGTGTACTCAAAATTCACATTCAGTAAACATTAATGCCAATGGTGTTTATACTGTTTCTGATGTAACACTCACCCAAGGAATTCCATCAATATTCAGATATACTGCAAATACAGGCGATGCAGATCAAAGATTCATTCTTCCTAATGCAAATACAGATACAGATCAATTAAGTGTAACTGTTCAGGTTTCTGCTCAAGATACTGATTCAACAGTATACACAGTAGCGAATGACATTACTACTATAAATTCTACTTCAACAATTTATTTCTTAGAAGAAGCAGAAGAAGGTAAATATGAAATTCAATTTGGTGATGGTGTATTAGGTAAACAATTATCAAATGGAAACATAATTATATTATCTAGTTTGATATGTGATGCTAATGCAACTAATGACGCAAAATCGTTTTCAGTTGTAACTGAAGTTGGAGGTTATTCTAATGTAAAAATTGTAACTACATCTACCGCTTCTGGTGGAGCCCCTGCCGCAGATATTGATGAAATTAAATTTAATGCCCCAAAAAACTTTGAAGCTCAAAATAGATGTGTTACAATTTTTGATTATGTGACCGCAATTAAAAAAGATTATAGTGGAGCAGATGCAGTAGTTGCTTGGGGTGGTGAAGATGCTGATCCACCAGTTTATGGAAAAGTTTATGTTGCAATTAAGCCAACCTCGGGTGCAGTTCTTACAGAATCAGCCAAAACTCTTGTTAAAGATACAATATTGAAACAAAGAAATGTTGTTGGTATTACTCCAGAAATTGTAGATCCAGATTATATGTATTTAAAAGTTAATAGTACAGTTAAATATGATTCTGGTATGACTACTAATAGTGCTTCAGTACTTAAATCCACAATAAGTACAGCTGTTACAGATTTTGGAAGTACTAACCTAAAAAGTTTTGATAAATCATTTAGATATTCAAAATTAATTCAAGCAATTGATGAGGCAGAAGTTTCTATTAAGAGTAATCAAACTTCTGTAACTATAAAAAGACTTCTCTATCCAACATTAGGATCAAGTGCAGCATATACTTTACCTTTTTCTAATCAAATTTATCACCCAGCTAATACTTTTTGGGGTGCTATTACAAGTAGTGAATTTTCATATAGAGATTCCGTGGATACATTATGGGAAGGATGTAGATTACAAGATATTGATGGAGTTCTTCAAGTTTATAGAAGTTCAGGTGAAGAACGAATTATTGTTGATAATGGTGTAGGAGAAGTAACGTATCTTACTGGAAAAGTGGCACTTACGAGTTTTAACCCAGTTGCCATTGGTTCTGAGACTACAGGTAATACTACATCGATGGAAGTTTTTGCAACACCAGCTTCATCAGATATTTTACCCTTACGTGAACAAATCATATTAATTGAATCCGGTGATGTTAATGTTACAATGTTAGATGATGCAGGAACCGGTACGTATGTTAAAGGTTCTATATCAACTACTGATGGTACAACTCTCTCAACTGGATATTAAAAAGTGGCCGTAGTTAAAGATAAAAAAGATACATCAGTTTTAATTGAAACTCAAGTACCAGAATATGTAACTGAATCTCATCCCAAATTTAAAAAATTCATAGAGAAATACTATGAATTTATGGAATCTCAGCAAGTTTATTTTGGTAATACTTTTACATTTCATGAGCCAAAACTTCAAGCTGAAGATCAAACTGGTGAAAATTTTCTTGCCTATGAAAATAATGATCGTCTTCAATTAGAGTCAGACCGTGATACTGAAGGCAATGCCAATCTTCAATTTTCAATAGGTGAAACCCTTACAGGTAATACTAGTGAAGCAACAGCTGTTGTTACTGGTATTAAAGGGAATACTGTTGCCTTTATAAAGCCTACCAATTCAGCCTCTTTTAAATATGGTGAAAAAGTTACGGGTGATTCGACTCGTGCATATGCAACCCTTTCAAATGGTGTTGTTGATGGAACTTTTCCAAAAGGATCAATAGAATCTTTCAGAACAAGAGGTGCCGATGTAGCTGTAAAAGATTTAAAACCATCTCAAGATATTGATCTTGTAAATGAAGGTCTTATTGATCAATCATGGAAAAAAGAATTCTATGTAAACATTCCTAAAACCGCACCGACAGATCGTAGACAACTTCTTAAACACATGAAGAAGGTCTATAAAGCAAAAGGTAATGAAGATTCTGTTTTATGGTTGTTTAGAACTTTATTTGCAAAAGAAGATATTGAATTTTATTATCCCAAAACAGATTTATTAAAAATATCTGATGGTAAATGGATACTTGATAAAACTATTAAAGTTTTAACTACGACAGCAACTAATGTTTCTTTGTTTACAGGCAAAAAAATTACAGGTTCAATTTCTAAGTGTACTGCTTTAGTAGAAAAACAAATAAATTATTTTGCTGGTGCACTTGAAATTACAGAATTAACATTATCAAATATTATCCCATATATTGATAATGAAGGTGTGGCTTGGAATTTTATAACCGATGAACTAGTTACATCAGAAGCAGATGCAAAAGGAAAAACCGCAACAGCCACAACAACAGGTGTTGTACAAAATGTTACAGTAGATGTTGGTGGTACTAATTATATTCCAGGCAATGAAGTACATATTACTGGTGGTGGAGGATCCGGCGCACAAGCAAGAGTTAAATCAACTATAGATGGTGTTGTTGGAGGTATTACTATTATAGACTCCGGTGACGGTTATTCTGTTGGTGATCCTCTTAATTTTATTAATGAAGAAACTGGCGGAGCAGGCGCATCAGGAACAGTTAAATCAATTATTAAGACTGGAGAAGTTCTAAAAAATACAGACCAACTTCAGCAAGATGTTGTTAGTTCTTTTAGACTTACAACACTAGATTCTTCAGATTTCGGCCAATCACTTGCTACACATAATGCCAATACTCATTTATATGGTAACTCTTCTTTAATATTCTCTGCAGCAATAAAGAACGATTCAGGAAAATATTATAACGATGCTAGTGAATATGATAACACAAAACATATTCTTACTGGAGATAGAATTGCAAAACAAGTAAGAATAAGCACTAGTGGTACACAAGTCTTTGGAAAAGTTACCCTTGCGAATCCTCTTACAGATGAACAAAGACTAGATGTTGTTGGTGGTAAAATTAATTATGCAAATAGTAGTACCACTCTTATTACAGGTTATACTAATAATACAGTTTTAACAGTTAAAGATGAACATTCTTTTGGAATAGCACAAAACTTTACTATTGATTATGCAAGTAATACCTATTGGGGTACAATTATTAGTGCCACCTCTTCCGAGATTTTATATTCAGTAGGTTCTCATTATCGTGATCCAGATTTAGATGAACTGACAGTACAAAATTTTGTCAATAATGATAACATCATAGTATATGATTCCAAATCTACTAAATTAGGTGCTAATGCCGTAGCCTCTGGCATAGATGCACATTCTATGCATAATGGTGTTACCTTCCAAGTTGGTAATACTCCAATTTCTAATACTACATCCTCTCTTCATACTGGTGCTCTCAATATGACTTCTGTTGATATTGGGGCAATTGATACTTTTACTATTGTATCAGGAGGTAAAGATTATAAAACAATACCACCTGTTTCTGTTGCTAACAATTATACGCCAACTTTAGGAAATGCAATAGATGTGGTGGGTGCTCCCAATTCTTTACTAAATTTAAATTTACATTCATACGACAGCGGAACAATTTCACAAAATGGTGATGTAATTACTTTAGTTGATGGAACATTTCCAGATGCAAACTCAGGAGTACTTACACTTACGTATGCAAATGGTGAAACAACTCAAGTAAATTCTGTTACAAATTCTTCTACTTTAACAGTATCTACACAGAAGATTTTTGGAATAGGCCTCGGAAGTTCTCCAGATAAAGAGACATATACACTTTCGTATATGGCTCATGCAAATAACTTCACAAAAAATTCGTTACTCTATAATGATGATTATTCTGCAAGAGGTAGACTTCTTGATTTTATAGACAAGTCTAGTGACAATTTAAAATTATCAAGGATAGGTAGCCCAACAATTGCTAATGGTAATACAACTTTAAGAGTGGATATGACCACCGCTCAGGATTTTGGTGGTGTTGTAGAAAATATTTCGTTAGAATCTAGTGATCAAGAAAGAATTTTAATTGAGGGTAATGTTACTGGTGGAATTTTAATAGAAGATTGTGTTATATTTCTTACATTGGAAGATGGTGAATTACTTATTAATGAAGATGAAACAAGATTTTATACAGAAGATACTTCAGGTGAACGTATTACTGCACATAGTAATTCTGTTTCTACATATACTACAGGAACTATTACTCAATCGGGAACTACAGTCACAGGAATAGGCACAGTATTTCCAAATGATTTTGTTCGTGGAACTATTACTTATGCTGATGATGCAACTTCAACTATTACGGGATATACTAATGCTACATCATTCACAGTAGCAGATACTAAAACTATAGGATCAGGTCAAACATATTCAATCAGTTATAATCCTATTTCTACTTGGGGAAGTAGCCGAGACATTACAGTATCGGCAGGAGGAATAGGAAATAGAACAGTTACCGTAACAGAATCAGGACATTACTTAAGAACGGGTGATAAAGTTAAAATTTCTGGATCTCAAACTGGAATTTTTAATGGTGTATATCCTATTACGGTTACTGATGTAGTTGATAAGTTTATAGTTCTTGAAGATGGAACTCAGATACAATTTGAAGATTCATTGGGAGCAATTCTTACCGAAACATTTGATCTACCTCGCAATCAAGCTTTAAACACATCCTACACTTATATTTTACCAGAAGATACAACAGTAAGTTCTCCTGCGGGTGATCTTAAATCTACTCCAGTTGCTTCAGCATGGATTGACACTGCTAATTCGGCTATACTGGATACTTCATTGAAAGGTAATAATGCAGTAATTGAAGTTTCTTCTATTACAATTGGAGCAATAAAAGAAGTATCTATCTATAATTTTGGAGCAGGATATTCTTCCTCACCAGTACTTTCAACTTCTGCTGGTAATCAAGATGCCACATTTACTACATCACTTGGTGCCCTTTCAGAATATAATGGATATAGTAGTGGTACAACCGGAATTGTTAGTGGTGTTCCAAAGATTCAAGATGGAAGATATTATCAAACTTTCTCTTATGTTTTAAAATCAGATTTTGATGTTAATGATTATCGTGATTCTATTAAGAGATTAACACATCCGTCTGGCTTAATAATGTTTGGTGAAGTTGCCATGCGGAATAAAACTGATGCATCATTGTATAATGCCGGTGTTAATAATGTTCATGATCTGAAGAATTTACCTGCTCCATATCAGACTAATTCTGGAAGAATATATCACAATGTAACTCTATTCCAAAATGCTTATACTATGAATGTTCAATTTTCAACATTCGGTAGTAACAATGAAATAGAGATTTATACTGCAAGACATCCATGGCAAGCAATGGATGGTCGTCTTGACACATTTGCAGATAGTGCAGTAAACATTCAATTAGAAGCGTATGAAGATATAGATTCTATAAGAAGAATTGATTATAATAGTTTTAGGATTGAACATACACTTCACGGATTAGAGGCAGGTGATGTAATTGAAATTTCTGGTTATCACGAAGGTTGGGGAAAGAATCAGATCACATCACAAAATTGGCAAGGTGAACATGTTATTACCGCCGTCTTAACTTCTAATACGTATGCCATTTCTAGAACTCCAGATATTGGTTCCGAAGTTGATCAACTATTATATGATGGAAATCTTTTTGTTCAGTTAGAAGATCAAACTACAGGTAATAACCTTGTCACAGAAGATTATTCTGTTTCTACTTATATTGTTCTAGAAGATACTAATGATAATATTATTTTAGATGATGGGAGATTAAGTTATCCGAGTACATCTAATGAGGGTAATATATTAGCTGATGCTGTTGAAGAGTTTATCACCACATTTATAGAAATAGAAACTTTTACTTCAACTACTCTTCATACTGTTCAAGCATATGATCCGGCTAATGAAGCTGCACCAGAAATTGAACTTGAACTAGCCACAGTATATCCAGATATTACTGGTAATATTATGATTGAAGATGGTGAAGTTGAAATTAAACTAGAAGATGAAACTGGTCATATTTTACTTGAAGATGGTTCTGGTAATGTTGTAGCAGAATGGCATAGTAATCTTATAAGTGAAGATTATATGTTAGTTTATGATACTATGCCGGGTGATAATATTATTTTAGAAGGACATGGTACTTCATATCTAGTGGCAGAATTGGCCTCTTCAATTATTTCAAGAGTGCCGTCTGAAACTATAGCATCAAATAAAATCTTGATGGAGCCCACCGATTTTCTAAAAGTAAAAACTATATCGTATGCAAATACTTTCCGAGCATCGGCAACAAATTGGGATGATCCTTATAGTGGTTCACTCTTAGGTCAAGAGGGTGAATTAGAATATGAACTTCTTCTTGAAAAGGGCGGATCTTATTTTTATCCAAAATTACAATTTCCAGAAGCCGAAACAGGAACCATATCCATTGATATGAGTTTCAATAGTGATATTCTACTTGAAGATGATAATGGTGCCTACGGATGGGGATATCTTTTAGATGAAACCTCTGCAGGTATGGGCAATGGTCCTCAAAGATATATTTCACTTGAAGAAGACACAGAAGGAATTCAAGAGGGTCATATTACCCAAAGTATTCCTTATATGGAGACCAAAACAGATATTGATCTTATTGTTAGTGCAGGTTATCATCTACTTACAGAAGATGGAGATAAAATTGCTTCTGAAGAACATCGATATTTTTATACGGTAGGTCTTGAAGACAGAGAACAAACGGTAGTTAATATAGTTACATTTTCAATATTAATGGAAAATGGTGATACTCTTATAACAGAAGATGGAAATAAAATTATAGACCAAACTACCGATGTAGCTGATGGTGTACGCAATTCTCTTTTATTTGAAAATGGAGATAATATAAAGTATGAAAATGATCATTTTTGGGTTGATCCACATGAACAGTATGCCGACATAACTCCACCAGAGAATATACTATTAGAACATGATACTTGGACAATTATACACAGTGCGCCAGTTTATCAGTTTATTGATTATTTAAATACACTAGGTAGAATTCTAACAGAAGATGATCACATATTAACTTTAGAAAGTAATCATCGACACGATATTCAAGAGGGTCATTTCTCATTAGAGAGAAAAGATTACTTTATTGATGAACACAACGAAGTACAAGTAGAATTTCATTTACATGAAGGAATGAGTTGGCATTTCATCACAGAAGATGGAGACCATTTCATAGAAGAAGGAGATGATCGTAATAGATTATCTAGATTTGTTACGGATGAAAGTAAAGTTAAACCTTCTACCCGTACAATAGAATATTCTACACCTCATGGAACAAATACACGAAGATCGCCAGGAAATCAAAAAGATGAAATCTTTACTGTTTGGAAAGATACTAATATTGCAACAGTTCCGTATGGAGTACAAATTTTTAGACCACATCATGTAACACAATGGGACTCTATTGGTTTAGGTTTTAATGATGGTAAATTTGTAATGGAAGATAATACGGGTATAATACTTCTAGAACATCCCGTAACAGATCAAGATAAGTTAATTCAAGAAGATTTCCCGGCTGTTCTTAGTGATATAATGAATCCTAATTTACCGAGAACAGATCATATTTTATTAGAAAATCAAACGGGTTGGTCAAATAATCATTTTGATTATATTCGAACAGAAGATGGACAAGAAGGTGAACAGATAATATTAGAATCTTCAGAATTAGGAACAGCAACAGTACCATTAGACTTATATTTTGAAATTGAACTAGAAGATGATTCTGGTTATATTGAATTAGAAGTTGGTAGTGGTAATATTATAACAGAAGAAGTAGTATCAGAACATTATACTGGTCAACTACAATCTTGGACAGTATTACCTGCATATCAATATAGTAGAATTCCTACACGGCTGTTGGGGTTGATTGAAATTGCAGATGGTGGAACTACTGTAACTGGAACAGAATACACCAGCTTTACGACACAGCTTAAAGTAGGTGAAGAGTTTCAAACAGAAGATGTAACCATTATTGCTGAAGATTCGGGTGGAGATGTAATATTAGAAACAGATGAAAGATTAGAACATGAAGATATTACTATGGGAGATGTAGACGCGTTTGTTCTAGATACTTCTAAGAATATTAGACTTCAAGATTTTCGATGGCTTATAGCTCAAGAAAATACTACCGTTGCCGCCCACACTTATCATTCTAGTGGAAATGATCTTTCACATACCAATGTGTTAGGTGTATATCTTGAAAGAGAAATGTCCTTAGATGATCAAGATGATTCATATTTAGCAGTTGGACAAAGTTCTCAAGGGACTAATATAGGTTCTGGTGGAAATGAAGAATCTGCATGGGACACTAATAATGAAAGTTACTGGTTTGTAACAAACGAAAGTAGCGATCTAGTAGGAATTGATCTAGAAGATTCTAGTGGAGTATTA
>Ga0209404_10002315_pt1 | contig 11887 bp, 10 predicted proteins | sample TroAtlMetagenome_2_FD_187447 | JGI IMG/M metagenome (GOLD analysis project Ga0209404, IMG submission 187447) | Marine eukaryotic phytoplankton communities from Atlantic Ocean - Tropical Atlantic ANT8 Metagenome (SPAdes) (version 2) | ecosystem: Environmental > Aquatic > Marine > Oceanic...
TTTTAGGCTGTCCACTGAAATCTTTTGCGCTGAAAGTTAATGCTCCATAAGCTGTGTATGGGTAGGTAAATTTGTCTGTAAGTTGTGCTTCCACGAATTTAAGAAAAGCTTCATTCATATTATCGTGGTGCCCTTGTGCTTTGTTAGCTTCATTGACTCTTTTGAACCTCAGCCTCCATGTATCAAAAGGTTTAAATTTCTCAATATTAAAAAGATATTCTTCTTGGAACTTCTTCTTAGTTTTATTTATAATATATCCTTCATGTAAGGATACAGAAGATTTATCATTAAAGTACTCAAAACCTCCACTTCTATTAGTAATCGCACTATTTGTGGGGCCTACTAATCTAACGACCGTGTAACTAGAACCTCCATCTCTCGAATACTCAAAATCGCAGGTAAATTCTACCCATGAATTATACTCTGTTCCTGATTTTGTACTTATAGCAAAAAGTTGGGGACATTCAATCACCCACTTTATTTGGTCTGTCTCTGAAGCACTAGGTACTCCAACATTAGCAGCAGTAATAACAGTGTCACTTACACCATTAGTCCCGTCCCAAGTTAAATTTTGTTGTAATCTAACATTTGGTGCGTGTATGAAACTTGCTGTAGGATTGCCTCCAGCCAGCATTTGTATGGGACTTTGATATCTTGTTCCTGTTCTAAAAGAGTAGTTTATCCCTTCGAAATTTGGTAGAGGACTGTCCTCTGTGTATGTGGTCGCATTTACCATAGGAGGAGTTAGTGTTGCTGCTACTCCAGAAACTGTAGTCGTTGCAGCTGTAGTAGTAGTTAATTGATTATTACCTTTATCATACGAAACAACCGCACTAACTAAATCAATAGAGCCACTAACTCCACTAACTGTAGTTTCAATTTCTGGGTACACTTGTACGGAGCCCGTATTAGTATAAGTTGTAATATATCCAACATAAGCCCCACCATCTGCTCCAGCCCCTTCTATCTGTATTCTTGCAGCTGCCTCTTTATTCATACTATGTGACGCCATTCCAGAAGTAAACCAGCTACTTGATGACGTTAGTGTCATTGTTCCCGCAGTTGCACTAAATATATCAGTTCCTTGTTTACCTGCTCCTCTTATTATAATTTTTCGTGTGCCTTGTGTAGTATCTGCAAAATCAAGAGCTCCTGTTGCTACAGTTACTGTCGTACTGCCCGCACTTACAGAAGCTGTAGTGTTAATTTCGCTTGTACTCTTCCAAGTATCTGTATCTACTATAGGAGTTCCATCTAAATATATACTAGCAGCTCCATTTACTAAGCCTCCTATTTCTCCTTCTGATAGCGCATCATAAACCACGGCGGTCTGACGAGTTTCTCCACTCATAGTCCTACTATTATTTGGCATACTTGGGTCTTGAAAGGCTCTTGCTATATCTTTTAATCCCATTACTCTATCTCCGTTTGTTGATCTTTTTCATTTGTCGTTGAGCCTAGAGGTTGATAATGTCCCCAGCCCGGCCCCCAACTTTGAGGTGCTCCAGTAGCTCTATAACTTGAGTTAATTAATGTTCCACCTACTATCATTTCTCCATATAATACAGGAACGGCCCCGCCTTGCACAGTAGTATTTTGAGGTCCGCTAAATAGATGGGAGTCATCCTCATTATCACTACTATCGTCAGGAAGTAGCATTTCTCCAAGAGTTCGTAACCCTAAAGAGGTTCCTAGTGTTATAGCTGTCCATGAGGCTATTTTTAGTGCCGTTGCCCCACCTTGACTTAATCCAATACTACCAGCTGTTCCTCCAACTTGGGGGGCAACCCAACCTGCTCCTTGAGCTATATATTGTAACCCATACATACCTGCTGCGATAAGAGCCGCAGCCAAAATAAGTTTTCCTACATTACCTTTGGAACCTTGAGGTATTGGAGTTACTATTATATCTTCTTTTCCTACTGATAATAAAAGTTCTGATTCGTCAATAAACTCTTCTCCTCTTTGTACTGTAAAATCTATTCCATTTTCTGCACAGTCCACCATATACTGTCTATATCCCTCTCTTTGACAATCTATAAGTTTAAAAATGTCGTGAATTCTATCCACGTTCATACTCCACTTTTCTCCAAAGCGTTCTCCGAGTTCTCCTTTTAAATATACTGTTTGCATTTCTCGTTCCTTAATATTTTTGTTTTGTACTTTCCCCAAAAAGGGTATAATAATTCTCTGCACGATATCCTATTAGCAGCATGATGCATAAATAAATCATCACCTAAATAAACCCCACAATGATTTGGTACACTTGAATCTACATTAAAATATAGTAAATCATTTTTGAGTAAACTTCCATCAGTTACTTCACTCCACCCTTCATAATTCTGCCACAGATCGCCAAAGTAATCAAGTCCTTTAGTCCACCAGTCATCTTCAAACGCGTATCTTGGCATTTCAATTTCGAATTTTTGATAGTATGATTGTACCAATGAAAAACAATCTGTCACACCAAATTCATATTCTCTTCCAATTAAAGGAAGGTCTACTCGGTTTGGCTTTAAATGTTTAAGTTGTATTTCAGGTATACTAATTATGTAGTAGTCAAGATTTAATCCATTACACTGCTTCACATCTGTTTCACTTGGTTCTGGACTTGCATCAGGGTGACTATGAACGACTGCCACTATGTCTGATTGACAACTTGCTTTTATATAATCTTTTGAATCAATTATAAAATCATCATCATTTTCGGCAACATTTTTACAAGGAAACCACTTTGATTTTCCTTGTACTATACCTATAACTCCACAGCCTTCTCGTGGGTATTCAGCGTTAAAATGTTCTACTATCTCTTCAAAATGTGGTTCTAATATCATCTATGACCTTGTTTTGGTTCCTGGAAACCCTCCAAATGGTAGGGTATTGTCTTTTTCTGTTATAGTTCTACGCACACTACTATCTATAGTTGCAAAACTAGACTTAAATCTTTTAGCACAGCCTCCAACTGTTTTTGAGCACTGGTCTCCTAATTGCCAATAATTTCCAAAGTTAGGGGTACTCTTATGCGCACTCGCATTTTGTGTCGTTCCCTTAACTTGCCATAACCTGACATAAGCATCATCTGACCCTCTATCATATACAGTATATTGATTATAAGTCGGATCAGTATACGCATTATATGCAGAACTTGCCGAATAAGAATCATATACTCGCACTCTTTTAAAATTAGCATTAGTATCTGAAGGAGTCCCTGGATTACCTGTAGTTGCTACAGCTTGCCAGTAATCGAAAGAACTTTGACCTGTAGTCAGACTGCCATCGGTATTTACCTTAGTTAGTCCTGACTTAGTCACTTTGTAATAAAATCCGAGAGTTATACTTGTTACTGTAGTATTAAATGTAAGGCTAGAACTTACTACTTCTTCATCTTTCTGATTAAAATAAACGGTTCTAGTAGTCCCGTCAGTATCTGCCATTCTACCATAAGTGTTCCACTTACAACCACCCCTTTTATTTGCTTTTGAAAGTTCTGAACTTGCTCCTTGATACTTCCATGCACAAGCATTTCCTGTTACTTGTCTTCGAGGAAGCTTTACACCTTGTAAATCAAAAGGGGAAGCTAGTTCAAATTCAATATAAGTAGGAGTTTTTTCTGCTATTCTATCAATATACCACATTTGTTGTGGGAACTCTACAGGAGGATTTGCGTCCCCTGATTGTCCATAACAATACTTATATAAAGTAGTTCTTCTATATACTTTCTTACCTAATAAATCTTCATTCGTAATACTTCCTAAAGCATCTCCAAATACAGAAAGAACGTTCGCGACCCTTAGTGTCGGTCTGGCAGATGCTCCTGAGGTCTGTACTGATACGCCATCTGCCTCTATAGGTAGTGCTGTATACGTACGAATGGTGCCAGGGCTAGAACGGTCTCTAAACTGAACAGTTGAAAGATCTGCTTCTAATCCTGAATAGAAATAAGCAGAAGATGAATCAGACAGTACTATTTCCCAAAGTTCGACTACTGCGGAACCTGGATCTAGTTTCTGTACATCTTGTATAGCAGTATTCGTCATGATTCATAAACTCGTCTAAATGTAGCGGAGCAACCATAGTAGTCTCCTGTAGTGTAGGCCTGAGACCATGAGTCACAAACTACTTTAATAGTAGTTTCTCCACTATTATTTGAATCTGGTATTGTAAAGCTAAAATTAGAAACTGCTCCTTTACTTGCGAAGAAAGCTGTAATATCATCTATTTCTTCTTTTGTACGATTTGCAAAGCTTACTGCATAACTTTGTTGTAAGTTATTTATACCTTTAGCTATCCTCTGTTCATACCCATCTCCGAAGTTTGCGGTTAAGACAACTGGAGAGCTTTGTGCCTGCATCATCTTGTCAGGTCTTCTGACTGTACTTGTTAAATCTGTAAATCCTATTGCCATTATCCTCCTCCTGCGGGATTGCCATATGGGCTAAGTATTCCGCCATTTCTTTGTTGCTTGTGTAATTCTTCTTGGACAACAGCTGATATTCCTTTTGCTAGTTGTGCCGCTTGCTCTCCACCATTCGAGGTCAAATTAGAGGTTGTTTGTCCATCTGAAGAAATATTTACTGTAACATTTGCTGAACCACTGCCACCTTTCATTTGTACTGGTATTGACCTTCCGTCAGGTAGAGGTACTACTGCTTCATTATACCTTCCTTCTCCAACCATGTATGTAGGCTCTGATACAATTCCACCTCTTTCATATCCAGGAACTCTACGTTGTCCTTTCCCTTGCATATATCCACCACCTGCTAAAAAGGATGCAAAGTCTGTGCCTGGAAACATAAAACTTAATATTTTTAAAGCCGCCATTTTAGCTAGTATTTGTGATATTGCCTGTAACATCATCTTAGCCATACTAGCAAAGCCTTCTTTTAAAGTCATTGTTCCTTGTATTAACCCATCAATCATAGTAGTTAAGCCTGAAGCAAATGCATTTAGTACATTATCTTTCATTTCTGTTAAAAGACTTGCTTGATCTTTCGCTATTGCTAATTGTGCTCTTAGTTTTCTTACTTTGGCGTCCTCTTGCTTCATAGCAACATCATTTTGTTTTACACCTTGCCCTGCCAACTCTAGTTTATAATCTTCAATTCTTGCAATCTCATTTGCTAGTTGTGTTACTTTATATTGTTTATTAACTTGACTCGCTAGTAATTTGGGCATACGTCTCGTTGTTTCTAACCTTTCTGATTCTAAGTTTGTGGCTTCAGTTAGATATCCTACTTCTTTATCATGTAGTCGTTTTCCTTCAGCCGACATCGCTTTACCTAGTTCTGCAATTTTCTCCTTCGGGTCGGCGATGTTCGAAATTCTTTCAAATTCTTCTGCACCTAACATGGTACTAAACCAGTCTTCATTTTCGGGCTTAAATATCTTGTCTGACCTTAGTGCAGCATCATTAACATCAGTTAATTTTGCAGCGACATCTGTGTAAGCTGCACCTAAATCTCTATATGTATTTGTCATTTTCGAAAATTCTGTATTTGCTATTGTTAGAGCTCCCATAGCGTTTGTGTGAGTAAGAATAGCATCATTTGTTCCTTGAATTACATTTCCTAAAGTAGCGAGTTTATTTATAGATGCGTTCCCTCCAGTTGCTAACTCTACTAATATATCCTTTATTTTATCTGGATTGGTTATCTTCTTTGCTCGTAAAGCCTCTTCAAGTAAGGTTATTTGTTTAGTAATATCCTCGAGAGGTTTTCCTGCTAATTTACTTTGTGCGTTTTTTAGTATTGATACTACATCGCTAACTACACTTCTTTGTTTCTCGGTAAATCCTGTAACCATTTCGGGCCCTTCACTAGAGCCTTCCATAACGTATTTGCCTGAACCTCCCCCATAATTACGCCCTTTGCCCCTTTCATAACCTTCCCAAGCACCTCCGAAGAAATCTTGTATTTTTGGAAACCATCTGTTCTCTGCTCGTACTTGCCCTATTTCTCCAAATCCTGAATCAAGACCGCTAAAAGACATATTACCAAAAAATTTACCTAATTGATTAATTTCTCCCATAATATTTTTATGCCTGACCATTGAGTTATTTAACTTATTTAGTTCTGTTGCTTGTTTCTCAAATTTTTCTACTAACCTATCTTGCATCTCATGAAACCTTTTGGTTTCTTCGTCTGTTGTATATTCATATACTGCTTGCTTTACTATTCCGAAAGCTGTAACAGCTAGACCGGCCCAACCCAAAAAGCTCATAAACTTCATTAAGCCTCCTTGCATAATCTTCATACGACCAACAAACTCACCATGATCTTTTATCATTAATTCATTATTAAGTTTACTTGCTAATCGCCATTTTTTTAATCCTGTTGCTCGTTCTATCTCTAGCTTTCTATCCTGTAACCTCAAGATTTCTACAGTACGCATTCTTTCTTGTCTTGTAAAATTTTCTACATCAAAAACTGTACTTTTCTCTCTTGCGGCATATCTTTTCATTTTTGTAAGCTGCTTTGAGGAAAAACGTCCGTCCTCTCCAGGTTTCATTGAGCCTTTATACATCTTTCCAATGTCTCCTTGAGCCTTTCCTATTACTGCCTGACTATCATAAGTAGGAGCATCGGGAGTTAAAGATCTGAATATACTACTTCCTAATAAAGCAAATCCCCCAGCCAGTGCTGCTACATTATTGGACATTGCTCCTGCCATAAGCTCTGCAACTCCTGATAAAGATCTTTTTATCTTATTTAATAAGTCATCAAAAGATTTTGCTAACTTTGTAAAAGAATTAAGTTTAGTTTCAAAACTTCCGAATTTTTCCTCACCTTGCCTTAGTACTTCATTAGTTACCGCTTGTGTTTTTTCAAATATTGTTAATTCTTTTGCAGTTTTACCTATTGCAGCTGCATAGTTTTTACTTGCAGTTTCTAATCTAAGTATAATACCTAATTCATCTAATAATTCTGGTTCTGCTTTTGTAGTACCACGAATTAAACGATTAACTGAATCAGTCAAATCTCTACCCAGAGCTATCGAAGCGTTCTTTGCTACCATACCTAATCTTTCTATTTGATCAGTACTGACTCCTGCTGCTCTAGCAATCGCTGCTGACTGGGCTGCTTCTCCAAAAGCAAGTTGTTGCCCAGTTGCCTCTTGGAGTCTAGAAGTGATTAAGCTTAGGGATTCTCCTGTTATTGTTGCCCACTCTTGTTGTCCTTGAATTAACATTCTATAGTTTGCTGCCTGTTCTAAAAATCTAAATGCAGCAGATACTGCAAATATATTAGTAGCTAATACAGCATAAGCAGGCACAAGCCCTCCTGTCAGTCCTTGTGACATTTTTGAAAAGTTTTTTGTAGTATTACTCGATTGAGCAGATAAGCCTTTCATAGCACGGTCGGCACTATGGGTATTCTTACCCATATTCTCCATGCCTTTACCTGCATTTCTAGCTTTTTTATCTGTTTCTTTTAAAGTGCCGTCATCAGTGACTTTTACACCGACTTTTACTTCTGTATCTTTTGCCATTATCTTGTTTTAGGGACTCTAGGCCCTGCTTTGCCTTTACTTTCTTCGGCTTTTCTATCTCTTTCTAATTTATCATTTACTTGTTGCATAGCTAAGGAATCTATAGCCTTTAAAAAATAAATTACGTCTCTCTTATCTGTAACTTCGAAAACATTAAGTAGTAATTCTACTGTAGACCAGTCTTTGCCTAAGTAGCTACCTGACATACCTTCCCATCTATCTGATAGTAGTTTATATATGTTAAATGCTAGCTGCACTTCTAATGGAAAATGCCATTCTTCGACAGGGGCTTTATTAGGGTCCGGTTCTCTACCTAACTTTTGCATTACTATTACATATTCTTCGTAACTTTTGAATTGTGAGTTTGATTGATATTTTACTTCAAGTAGCTTATATATTTCAGCTACTTGGTCTTGGTAAAATTTTCGAGATCACCGACTGTTTCTGTAACCCATGTATCAAAGTCTGGAGAATTTTTCATTAAAATCTCTGCGTTCTCTTGGGTAAAAGGTAGTTCATCTTCTTCATTTAGTGATGCAGTATCTACAAGCATCATATCTTGTAGGTACTTATACTTGAAGCCGCTCCACCCTTTAATTATAGCTTTAACATACTCTGTTAAAAAAGTATCTTCATCTAATTGCTCTTCAAAAGCTCTAGTTTTCTTGTTAAATTTTTGCTTTAAACATTTGTTTCTTAGTTTTAAAATTTCATCTCTAGCAAGATAAGTTAGTTCTACTTTGAACCCTTCCGTTTCTGGAAAGTCCACGCTGACTGTCTTACTAGGCGTCATTAATGTTGCTAAGGAAACGGGTTGTCTTGTTTGTGTTTGTTCGTTCATGCTGGTTGTTTCCTATATTATATAGTTATTAAAAAGTATCAAGGCGGCGGGTAACCGCCTTAATACACTAGTTTTGGTTACGTGTTAACGTCTTTACCTACAAATTTAAATTCTGAGATTTCATTTGTTGAGTCAAAGTCGCTTGGTAACGCATGGAAATTTGTTTCCATTGAAATTACTTCCTCAATTGAATGAGTTGGTACTTCTAAGTGGCACGTTGGCATTACAATCGAACAATATGGAGTGGTTGATGCCCCAATATCGAACGTTAAACTAAATTCGTTTTTAATGTCAGTAGTTGCCTCTACAAGATCTTCATAAAGTTCTGCACTTGTTGTAGCGCCTGCGCTATCTAAGTAACAAGTGAAGTTTCCTCCTATGGATTTACTGCCTGTTACGTGTCCTAAAGGTTGATTAACAACTCCTAGAGTTTCTGGGGTTAGATAGCTTAAGTTATTACTCATAGTGATGTTTCCACCTGTTAGAGTAGTTGTATAAGTTACATCACTTATATCTCCAGGGTCTCCTACGATTGTTAAATCTGATACTCTGTTTCTAATGAAACCTGTAGTATTAGTTACACCTTCTGTAACGAGTGCCGTTGAAGATGATAAATTAAGAGCAGAATCATTTTCCGATATAATTTTTCCGTTTCCAGACCAATTTACAGTAGCAATTCCATCTAAATCAAAATCAAAAGATGCTTCAGAAATTGAACAATCAGAAATCTTATAGATCATCTGATGACCAACTCCTGCACCTGGAGCATAGCTATAGGCAGTTGAAGCTTGAGAAGCCCCAAGTATAAAGTAAAGGTCAAAGACCCCTACAGTAGCTTTATTTGCGTTGCCTTGAGCTATTAACAGATTTGATGTACCTTCAGTTAATCCAGCATCTACAGTTTGTCCAAAGAACATAGCCCATAGAGATGAAGAAACTTCACAATGCGTATTATCTGTACCATGTGCTGCTCCAGAAGTTCCAATAGTACCACTGGTTGCTGACTCATTGTGAGTAAAAGGCATCATGTAAGTGGAAAAACTCCACTCAACTGGCGCAAATGAGTCGTTAAACATTGCGCGACCTCTTCTACTTGCTCCTGTAGTACTTTGTGCTTCATTTAAAGTAATTTCACTAGTATTCATACTTTGAGAAAACGAAAATCCGTCTAAAACGGGTAGATCAAAGTACATGTTCTTTGTCCCTGCTGCTGACATGGGTACATGTGCTAAGACTTTCGTATCTCGAGAAAAATACAGTTTTGTTGCCATTATAGTCTCCTATTTGGCTTGAAAAGCGAATACGTTTGCTTTTGCTAAAGTACTCGGTTTTCTAATATTGCACCTCGATTATCATTTCGCCGATGCCGAGAGGTGCTAACACTCCTTCGTCAGTATCTATTGATACTACCGAAATTTGTGCGACACCAGCGCTTCCATATGAATCTGAATAAGTAATTTGATTGTTATTATCCAGTACATATTCTATATCTTCGAGTAGTAAACAAAGAGCCTCTGTAGGATCTTCCTGGTTTACATAACATCGAATTGTAATTGTTAAATATCTCCACCTGTTTCCTCCGCCATAATATTCTCTTGTTTCTGTGCCTGCGGATAAATGCACAGCGGGGTAAGTACTAATTTCGTCCCAAAATTTCATATTTGGAAATACTTGATTTGAAAGTGTCGTACGGTAATCTCCCGTACCGTTTATATCCTTTAGCTTTACTACTAAAGCATCTAGGATTTGTGATCTTCTTGTTGATATACTTCTTGTCATTATACTCTCTTAGTTCTTACTATTCCAAATTTTGTGCCCATCATTTGTTGAGCTAGTTCTCTTATTGTTCCACCTATTAATCTTTTGGGGTCTCTACCCCATGATGACATCGCATTCCCATTCTCTGGTTCAAATACAGCATACGGGTCCTTTTGGTATGTATATTGTATTTCTACCGAATTAGGGTATGGTGCTACATTTGTAACTTCAGCACTACTAGCGAATCTTCCTGTCCTGTTTTCTAGCCTGCGCGGATAAGGCCCCATATTTTTCATTAGCTCTTTTGCTAAACTTCTATTTAATAATGCAGCTAGTCCTATCGGGCTTGCGGTAGTTTTTACCGTAGCTCTTGATTGCCCTCTTTTTGGCTTTTGTTTTACAGGGTTTCTACTTCCTCTACTTGAACCTTTTACACTTCTGCCTTTGGTCCTACCTTTTGCCTTTAACTCAGTTTTTTGCGTACCCGACTTTTTTACAGGATCAACTTTAGTAGTTACTTTTACCTTCTTAGATTTTTTAGCTCCTTTCTTAGCTCCTGCTCCTAGTCTTACTACAACTGTTTCTGCAGCAAGTTTTCGTATTTTAGTTCGTGGACTTTCAGACCCTTCTAATTGATCAGCTTTGTACCCCCAATCTTGCATTACTCTTTCTTCAACATCATCTCTTATACTGTCCAATAACTCATCTAATGCGGGGCCTAAAGAAGTCCACCCTGATCTTCCCGTACCGGAGGAAAGTTTATCTGTTCCTCCTTTAACAGACTTTAAACTTTTATGCCCCATAACAATTCTCATTTTATGAGTACCATTATACGCGGCTGGAATGTGCTTTCCTGTAGGTCTACGAGTATGCTGATTGGCGACCCACATCGCTTTAAAAGTGGCATCCTCCCCTAACGATTTCCAGAATAGGTCCGAGTAACTTTCTAGTTGGTCATCATCATCAGTAACTGGATTCCAAAGTTTATCATCAAAATTCGGATTTAAGTTATCAACTCCTCTCTGTGCGCCTGCTAAACCATAAGTACTATCTGGGTCTGCTCCTGTAATTCCTCCGTGATGCCCCCATAAGTCACTTCCTGCTCCTGATCTGCCTTTCTGTAACCTCCGTTTATATTTGCCCTCTTTCTCTAATAACTCATTTATCTTGTCGATGCCTTTATTTTTAGCTCTCCCCAATGCTCCTGAAACTTGGGAGTCTTCCCAGTTAAAGTATGTAGGTCTTAGTAAGTAAATAACTAGCATATCGGTATGCTTTTGAGTTTCCATATAAGAACCTTCCCAAGCACTTCCTCCTTTAGGCTGCCTTAACCTTTTAAGACTCTTATAAAGACTATCAACTGTTACCTTCCCCCCTTCCCTAAAGTGTTTACGTAGGGATTTGTAATCTTCAGCTTTTGTTTTTCTTAAATCAATTGTAGATTTACCTGCAGCTGCTGACTGAGAGTTCCAGGACTTAAACATTGAATCAGCCCAATCGTCAACATGAAGTATTACTTCTTGTTGATAAGTTCTGGCAAGCTCCTTACGAGCTTCTTCTTCTCCTTTTGCTAAGTATCTATCTAATTCTTTTTTAAGACGATCACGAGCCATTAAACTATATCTATAATTTTATAAAGGTCGAGTACTCGTTTGATGTGGTCTGGAAAACCTATATCATTTCTGATTGAAGTACTACCTTCATTTCTTAGGGTGGTTCCAGCGATTGAACGTTGTGTTTTATGTTCTTCTTTTAAGTAATAAGTTACTAAGTCAAATACTGCTAATTTTAAATCAGCTG
>Ga0209404_10002316_pt1 | contig 11885 bp, 11 predicted proteins | sample TroAtlMetagenome_2_FD_187447 | JGI IMG/M metagenome (GOLD analysis project Ga0209404, IMG submission 187447) | Marine eukaryotic phytoplankton communities from Atlantic Ocean - Tropical Atlantic ANT8 Metagenome (SPAdes) (version 2) | ecosystem: Environmental > Aquatic > Marine > Oceanic...
AATGTATGGAGAACTTGAAAAAACTTTGGCAAGGCGAACCCATGATGAATCGGGTGATTATACAGTAACACCATTTAATCTAGATTTACAAATACATAGAGGTATTTCAGGCACAACAGCCGCCTCAGGTGTTGATGGTACTACTGTATATGGAAACAATACACTATTCTTAAGTGAATTAAGTGTTGGAGATGAAATTTATCTTGGTTCTAATACTACAACCTCAACTATTACCTCAATTGCTAATAATACAAGATTAGCTGTTCAAACTACTCTCGCAACAAATACACCAGACCTGAAAATTTATAATGAGTCTGAAATTAATGTTGGCATGGATCCGGGTAAAGCCTATGTAAAAGGTTTTGAATATGAAAGTATTGATACACATTATCTTGATGTAGATAAAGGTAGAGATACAGAAACCGTAACTTCATTTAGTACTGCCGCAGAAGTAGGAAATTATCTTGTAGTTGATACTACTAGCGGTTTATTTGATGTTGGTTCCTCTGAAGTAGTACAATTACATTCAGTTAAAAGAGGTCATATTAATGTGACCAATAATACTGTATATGCGGCAACTCAAGTTGGTACAGCAAGAGTCCGTAGTATGGATTGGGACACAACTTCTGGAAATACTGATAATGCAGATACAAACCATTCTAATTACAGACTATATCTTTGGGATGTTAATACTTCAAATAATATTACTGGTACTGTTGGTGGTGCACAATCAAATACTCAAATAGTTCAATTGGCTACCGCCACTACTTCTTATGTAAATAATGCTTATACTGGTGCAAGTATTACAGTTAATACAACAAATGGAATTGATGTTTCTAGTGATATAAGAATTATAAATGATTATTATTCTAATTCTACTGGACATTTTGTTGTAGCCAATACAGTATTAGGTCAAGCATCTATCGCTAATACTACATACGAAATAGACTTTAAAATCAAAGATGTAGAAAGTGTAGTTGTTTCATCATTAGGTGCCCCTCCTGCTATTACAACATCTGCAGATGTTTCTGATCCAGGAAAATATAATAATAGTAGTTCGGCTAATACAATTTTAGCAGGCACAGATAAAAATACTCTTGTCTTTCCTCTACCACAAAGTCCGATCAAAGAAACTACAATAGCCGGAAATACAGTTAGTTATTCTTTTAAGAAAGTCAGTAAATCACTATCATCAGATGGCGATGGAAAATTATCTATCACATTACCAGATTTTCAATTCATGCCGGGTGCAGGTGCCTTAACAAGAAATGATGCAAGAGAAAATTTCATTGTGGTTGTTGCAAACAATAAGCCAAATGACGTTACTGTTAAGACTTTTGTTAATGCGGTTTCTTCAACGGCCGCAATAACAGCAGGAGGCGCGGCAAGAGAGTTAGAAGTGGGAGATTATATAGATTTAGGTGCACTTAAATCTGATGGTTCATCTATTAGACCTGTTACAGTTACTTCTAATAGAAAAACTGTAGATATAGAATGTAAAACTGATAGAGTTTTTGTTGCCGATGTTATCTACACAATAGAAAGTTCTGCCGTTAAAAAAGAGCCAGGACCTAGAACAAAGACATTAGTTTCAGGAAACGGATCGGCCATCGTTGCAAGATCAGGAGAACTTTCTACTGATCCACCCATATCTTCTGTAGCAGAGGGCCAATTTTATTATAGTACCCCAAACCAAGTAGCGACAGGAACAGATACTATTCCCGTTTCAGATGCATTCAATTTAGTAAAGGTTGTTGATTCAGGTCAACCATTTGTTGATGTTACAGATGCAATGATGACAGCAACTGCTAATAACATTACCGATAGATATACATTCGAATCTGGACAAAAAGATAACTTTTATGATCATGCAACTATTAAGTTAAAACCAAGACAGCCTGGTCCTAAAGGAAAAATTATGGTGGTTGTTGATTATCTTAATTGGGATGGTGGTGAAGGATATCATTCAGTTGATTCATATCCCACATCAGGAACCTATAACCAAGTAGATGATGCAAGTGTTAAAAAGTTTAGTTACAAAACAATTCCAGATTTTACTAGTCCTGTGTCAGGAGAAACTCTTAATCTAAGAGATTGTATTGATTTTCGCCCACGAAGAGAAAACGAAACAAATGATATGACTGCTAATACAGCGGCAATTGAGGGAATTCCAACTCCTGATCCAGATGGAACACTTACAGCCGGATTCACGTATTACTTGTCAAGAGTTGATAAAGTAGCTCTCACTAAAGATAGAAAATTTAAGGTACTTAGAGGAGAATCTGCATTAAATCCTGTAGCTCCACCAGATGATGAAGATTCAATGACATTATATTCATTGAGCATTCCTGCATATACTTTTAATCTTTCTGATATTACCACAAGATATATCGACAATAAACGATTTACTATGAGAGACATAGGTAAATTGGAAAAGAGAATTGAAAGAATAGAATACTATACTGCTTTAACGATATTAGAAAAAGAAACTGCAGCAAGAAACTTCTCTACTAGTGGCGCAAGAGATTCATTATTTAATCCAACAGGAACAGCATTCAAGAATGGTATATTAGTAGATTCTTTTAGTGGTCACTCTGTGGGTGATGTAATGAATGATGACTACAATATTTCAGTAGAATATGCCACAAAAAGAATGAGACCGGGATTTTATTATGATAATCATAGATTTACATATAGTTTAGCATATAGTAATAACGTAACACAGACGGGTGATCTAATTACTTTACCATATACTGATACAGATTTTATTGTACAACCATTTTCTAGTAATACTCAAGCCCTTAACCCTTTTAATATTACAAACTGGATTGGTTCGATAAAAACATATCCTGCTACTGATACTTGGTTTTCACAAGGGGCGAGACCTGATGTTACAACAAACTTAGAGGGACAAAATGATAACTGGTCATTAAGCCCATCTACAGGTAGAAAAGGTTTCGGATCACAGTATGATGATTGGAGTACTAACTGGACAGGGAAACAAATAACAGAACAACCACAAGCGGGTGTGGATAAAGTTGGTAAGATAGCCAAAGCGAATAGAAGTACATCAGAGATGAATGATTCTAAATCAAGAATTGGAATTAGTGCTAATACTCCACCAGAATCTCTTCTTAAAACAATAGGCAATAAAGTTCTTGATACAACTGTTGTGCCGTATGTAAGAGGTCAAACTATTCAATTTGCAGCAACAGGATTACAACCATTTACTAATGTATATGTGTATTTTAGTGAAACGGATGTATCTGCAAATGTTAGACCAGCAAGTAAACTTGAGCTTGGTTCTGTCAACAATGCATTTCAAGTTGGTGAAACTCTCAGAGATAGTGCAAATAACTATGGAACAATTCTGTTAGCTTCAAATACGTATAACAATACTGCCACAGTCTTTATTTCAAATATAACTGGAAATACTTCTTCTACACTTGCTAATAAGTATGGTGTTGCAAATTCTCTTTCAGAGGGTCTACGTGAAACATTTCCAGGAACCATTGGTTCAGCAGCTGCTGTATTTCCTGTATCCAACGCAGTAGAAGGTATAACAAGTACAGCATCAGCAACAGTTTCAACAAGATTACATTATGAAAAAGGCGCGGCAAATGGAATTATGAAGACAGATGTTTCTGGTCAGATTGCCGGAGAATTCTATGTGCCTGATGCAACTTGGAGATCAGGAAATAAACTTCTTAGAGTTACAGATAGTGCACTCAATAATGTTGACGCTACCGTTACAGCATCAGAATCGACATTTGCAACAAAAGGAATTTTACAGAATCGTGAACAGTTAATAATTTCTACAAGAGAAACTATAAATCAAAGAGAACTTCCTAATGATGAAGCAATCGTTAGAGATACAACTACTCGTTCAACAGAAAAAACAAATTGGATTAATCCAACATGTCAAACATTTCATGTTGATCCAAATGCATTTCCAAAAGGTTTATTTTTAAGAAATGTTACTTTAAATTTTTATTCAAAAGATACATATCTTCCTGTTACATTACAGATTAGACCAATTGTTAATGGATTCCCAAGTGCATCTAAAGTACTTCCATTTAGTGAAGTTGTATTAGATCCAGATCAAGTACAAGTTTCAACTACTGCAAATGCCTCAATAGCGAATACAACTACAAGAACAACATTTACTTTTGATTCTCCTGTTTATTTGTCTCCAGATGAATATGCATTAGTTGTTACATCAAACAGTCCAGATTATATTTTACATCTTGCAGAAGAGGGTGCAACATCTTCTGGTTCGGTTGCTAAGATATCTAAACCTCCATTTGTTGGTTCATTCTTTAAGCCACAGAACTCAGGGATTTGGGAAGCTCAAGCCAATAAGTATATCATGTTTAATATGCAACGAGCAGATTTTACTGTAGGAACAGGAGGCAATACTAACTTTGTGAAATTTATTTCTCATGCAAATTCGGCCTCAGGTAATACGGCAAATGTTTTGGCTGATAAAATTAAAGTTGGAACTTCTACAATAGAATTTAGTGATACTCTTGTTCAATGGAAATATGCAGCATCTAACGGAACATTTACATTAAACAATACATCCGAGACTTCTGCCGATTATGTGGTATTCAGTCCAGATCAGAATTATGAATTAATAGATCAAAAGAAATTGATTCATGGAGCAAATGGTTCTTTTAGAATTAGAGCAGAAATGACATCTTCTAATTCTCATGTTTCTCCTGTTATAGACATTGACCGATTAAATATAGTTTCTATTGAAAATAATGTTGATAATGGAGGACTTCAAGATTCAGATATATCGATAACCACACGAGGTTCTGGTTATTCTAATGTTATGCAGACTAGTACTACAGTAGGTGCATATGCTGCAAATGTATCTGGTGGTGGAACAACAAATACTGCAACTGTGATGGCACATATTGAATTAACAATGAATTGTACATCTAATACTACCTCTCTATTAAGTGCTAATGCCGGATATGATGTTACTAATGAAAACCCAGCAGCATTTGTTGTTGGTGAGGCCGTAATGTGTAATACTGCAGGCAGTAATACTGTGGGTACACTAGGTAATCCTGCAGGCGCAGATGATACCGGTATCTATGGAATTATTTCATCTGTTACACATTTAGATGGAGATCCATCAAAGAACGTTTCTTCTATTACTATTAAAACAAATGCAAATAATAAAACCATTCCAACTTCAGGGTCACCAGCAGCCAATGGAGTTTTTGGAAATGGATGTTTTATATGGGCAAGTGCTAATGCACAGACAAACGCCGTAACAGGAAAAGCCGCCAGTAATACTCAAATGTTTGTAGATGTTGGAAATGGTTATTTTTCAAATGTTGTAGTTACCGGAGCGGGTTCAGGATATATTCAAAATCCAACAATCACTCTCGCAACAGTTAGTGGTTCTGGATCAATCAATGCAATTGCACAAAGTACAGGTGAAGAAAGAAATAGTGGTGGTCCAATTAGATCAAAATATATTTCACGAAGGGTTAACCTCAAAGATGGCTTTGATGCCTCAGACTTAAAAGTTATACTGAATGCGTATAAACCTTTAGGCACAAATCTTCATGTATATTACAAGATTAAGAACGCAGATGATCCTGAAGATTTTGATATAAAAAATTATACCTTAATGACACAAGAAACATCTTCTGGAACTGTTTCTAAAGGTAAAGATGATATTCAAGAATTTATCTATAAAACACCTTCAGACTCGGTTGCGTATACATCTAACAAAGTTAGATATGAAACGTTTAAAACTTTTGCAATCAAAATAGCATTAGTAGCCAATACTACTTATGATATGCCTAAAGTAAAGGACATGCGAGCAATCGCGTTAGATTAATTATGGGACAAGTTCAAACAGATGATCCTAGATTCATTAGAGACATACATTCTAAAGCACTATTAAATACTGATTATACTGCTCTACAACAACATCGCAGAGAAAGAAAATATTTTCAGAGTCAACAAAACGATATAAATATATTAAGAAGTAAAGTTAATGAACTCTCATCACTAAGAGAGGAAATACTTGAAATAAAAGTTCTTCTTACACAAGCAACAAGTAAACAGGAAAATAACTGATGACCGCAAATGTAGCATTAACGGATACCTTTGGAACGTTTAAAGATAAAGCCAATGAACTTATAGTAATGACTACGGCCGGAATGGCCAATTATGCCAAGGTAAATGACACTACACAATCCACAAGTAATACTACTGGTTCAATTATCACCGCAGGTGGTGTTGGAATAGCTAAGAATGTAACTATTGGTGGTAGTGTTAATATCCACGGAAATTTACATGCAAACGGAAACATTACTTCAGATGGGGATTTAACACTAGGTGATGCTGCAACTGATTCTGTAACTTTTGGTGCCGATGTAAATTCTCATATAATACCAAATACCGATGATACTTTTGATTTAGGTTCATCTACACAAGAATGGAGAAATCTTTATATAGATGGTACCGCAAATATAGATACTATTGCCGGTGTTGATACAATAACATTAACAGGAACAACTCAATCAACAAGTAATACTACAGGTTCTATTGTTACAGCAGGTGGTGTTGGAATAGCTAAAGATGTAATCATTGGCGGAAGTGTTAATGTACATGGAAATCTCCATGCAAACGGAAACATTACTTCAGATGGAAGTTTAACTTTTGGTGATGCCGGCACAGATAACATAGTTCTTAATGCTGATGTAAATTCACATATAATACCAAATACTGACGATACTTATGACCTAGGTTCATCTACACAAGAATGGAGAAATTTATATGTAGATGGTATTGCTTATGTTGATGCAATAAATCTGGATGGTACTGCAATTACAAGAACAGCTTCAGATATTAATCAATTAGGTACCATTGGTGATGTAATGGCACTTTCAATAGCATTAGGTTAGATAAATAATTTAAACTTTAGAGGAACAAAAATATATGGCAAATGCATTCAAAAATAAAACACAAAGTCAAATCGGTACAGCTTTGACGCCACTTGAGTCATATACTGTTCCAGCAGCTACAGAAACTACTGTAATTGGTTTAACTATATCAAATACTGAATTAACTGCTATAGAAGTAGATGCATGTTTAAATACCTTAACAACGTATATTCAATTAGAAGATCAGGGTGCGGGAAATAATTTACTTATGGAGGATACATCTCCAGAAACATTTGTAACACTTGATCATGAAACAAACGATTTTTATATTGTCAAGGGTGCACCAGTTCCGGCCGGAGGTTCTTTGGTCGCAGTTGGAGGGGATCAAAAAGTGGTACTCATGCCCGGCGATACTGTGAAATGTCGGTCAAATACCGAACTTTCCGCAGATGTAATTATGAGTGTTTTGGAAATAACTTAATATAAGGGAGTAAATTTTAAATGGGCAGTACAATAGGACGAGCTCCACATACTGGACAAATTTCAGGCGCAGATATTCCAGAAAATGTGATTACTACCACACATATTGGAAACGCAAGCATACTGGGCGAGGATCTTGCCGCTAATGTATCCATTGATACAACAGGAGACATTGCTACAACTGGAACCTTGAACGCTGGTACAACTACTGTTGACGGTTTTAAACAAAATTCCACAAAAACTCTTTTAGGCACATATCCAGACCACGAAGTACTTATAGCAGACACTTTTCAACTTAGTGGTGATGTAACTATATCAGATAATTTAGTTTTAAGTAAATTGTCTGATGATGGAAATGCTATAAGCCTTATTCCTGATGGAACCGGTGATACAACAATTACTGGCGCGGGTTCATTAGAAACTTCTACTATAGCACAGACTCCGGTTACAACTATAACTGGAATGACAGGAGAGTTAGGAAGTGGAGTAACAGGAGGAAGTGGGCTTACTGCATTAGGAACTGTTACTTCAGGAACTATAGGAAGTGGTGTTACAGGCGGTGCAGGATTGGATGGTGGAGCAATAGCTAGTTCTGCTTTCGTTGCAACTAAGACAGACAATAATTGGTATACTGGTGTTGCTACTGATGCAGTAATACCTTTTAATTCTGTAACTGGTGGGTCATGTTTTAGTGTAGGAGGAGACTATGACACGACTAACTCAAGATATGTTGTACCAGAAACAGGCTTATATTGGTTTTCGTATAACATTTATACTGCTTTAAGTGACACAATCAATGGGTTCAAGATAGCTGTCGATGGGTCACAAATAATTGGTTCTGGTGGTGTTAGACTTATATCTTTCAATGAAGAAGGTCCTGGTGATCACAACCAAGCTTTCAGTATTATATTGTCTCTAACGCAAGGTCAGTATGTAGATGTTAGGGCATGTACAGTATCGGATTGGTATTCAGGACACTCACATTTTACAGGAATGAGATTAACATAGAAAGAATAATATGACACAAGAATTCAATCCAGAATCCAGTAGTGTTTGGAGAGAGATATTATCTCGTTGGGGACAAGCCGATTATGACGATTTGACAAAAAGAGCAGAACATCAAGCAACTTTGAAAGCAGAGTGGGATTCCCAAGAGTACGCAAGAAAAAGGGCAGTAGCCTATCCAAAACTTGAAGACCAGTTAGATTACATATATCATAATGGCATAACAAAATGGAAGTCAGATATGATAAAACCCGTAAAAGATAAGCACCCTAAAGGATAATAAACTATGCCAGATTTCATAATTAAACCAGTAGCCGCTGCAGGAAATAAATTAATCCTACAGGATCAGGCTGGTAATGCTGTACTGACTACTTCTGACTCTGGAGCTACTTTAGGAAGTGGTGTTTCCGTTTCATCTGCAGGAAAAGTGCTACAAATGAAAACTGCTCGATGGACATTGGCAGGGGAAAACCATTATACTATAAGTTCTACAAGTGGAAGCTCTCCTAATTTCCCTAGTGGCTTACAAGTAGCCATTACACCTAAAAGTTCTACTTCTAAAATTACTATGCAAACTTTTATTTCGAGTGTTCACCGTAGTGGAGCATCAGGGAATGGTGGAGTTAGAATAACATTCTTTGTAGATTCAACGGCACTATACACAAATGATAGCTATGGACATCATTATAGGTATGATATGAGTTCATCGGAGTGGTATGAACCTATGCAGGCCGCTGATGTTTATAATTCTTGGGGGTTAACTGAGAAAACTGTAAAGGTGGGATTCTCTAAACAAAATAATGGCACATTTAAAGTTGTTCAAAATACTGTAAATACTTTATTTGTGATGGAAGTTGAAGCATAAGCCGTAGTAAAGGATAAATTATAAATGGCAGATTTAAAAATTAAACCACAAGCAGGAAGCGGAAATAAATTGATCTTACAGGATCAGCAAGCTGGAGCAGTCTTGACTACTTCTGATTCTGGGGCAACACTTGGGAGTACTGTTACGGGAAGTCCAGCTCTTAATCTTGGTAATGCTACTTTTCCTGCTGGTGCTGTTCTACAGACACTTATTGCTCGTAATACTGGCCCTGAAGTAATAAACACTACAGGTTGGACAGCAATTCCAGATATGTCTTTAGCAATTACCCCTTCCGCAACATCCAGTAAGATTTTAGTCTCTGTCAATTTACTGGTGGCAGGACATGATACTAAATATATTTTGGGTGTGCGATTATATCGTGGTAGTACATCACTCGGTCATGCTGATACAGAAGGTAATCGTCCTACTGCATGGATGACTAGTGGAGCTCAACCTTGGTCGAATTATAATATACAAAGTGCGTCCAACTTTTATTTGGATTCACCTAATACAACTTCTGCTACTACTTATAGTCTTAAAATATGGGATGTAAGAGACAGTAGTTATGTTTTGATAAATAGACACGCTTATAATATTGATGCTGCAGATTCACCAAGAGGGACTTCATCAATGGTTGTACAGGAGATTGCAGGATGATTGCTCAAGCACTAATAAATCTTGGTTATTCAGATTGCCAATGGAGAATTTCTGGAGAAGAAATTTATGAAAATCTTATTTGGGAGGATAAAAATGAAAAGCCAGCACCAACAAAATCAGAAATAGATACTGAAGTAAAAAGACTCCAAGAAGTATGGGACTCACAGGCCTACGCGCGTGAGAGGGCTGAGCAGTATCCAGACCTCAAAGAACAATTGGACATGATTTGGCATGCAATTGATAATGATGAGCTAACGAAAAGTGTTAATAATAAATTTTATACAATGTTAAAAAAAGTAAAAGACGATAATCCTAAAGGATAATAAACTATGCCAGACTTAACTATTAAACCAAATGCAGGAAGCGGAAATAAATTAATTATCAAAGATCAGGCCAACGGGGCAGTCCTAACGACTGCTGATTCTGGAGCAGCTATTGCTAACTGTACATTTCCTGGAAAATTACTTGCCTCAGTACAAACGTTTGCTGCAGCCGGTGCAGTTACTTGGACAAAACCCGCAGGAGTTACTGCCGTTTTAGTTTATGTAACAGGTGGGGGAGGTTCTGGAGGGAGACATACTTGTGGAAGTGCTGGCTCAAATCCAACATATTCAGCCGGAGGTGGTGCTGGAGGTACTGCAATTAAATGGATTACTTCTGGACTAGGCTCTACTGAAACAGTCACAATAGGTGCAGGAGGCCCTGCTCGTGATACAGGCACAGCTTACCAAACTGGTGCAGCCGGAGGAACTTCTTCTTTTGGTTCACATTGTTCTGCCACAGGCGGAGCCGGTGGACAGCAAGGATGTGCCGGTGCTGTTGAAGGTGGCGCAAATGGTGTTGGTTCTAGTGGAAATATAAATTTAGAAGGTTCACCTGGAGAAGATGGTGCAGAACCCTCAGTTGCATCGAACTTATATAAAACATCTGCAGGACGTGGTGGAGAATCTTTTTGGGGTGGTGGAGGCCGGGGTGCTACAGGTTATGATACTTCTGTGGCCCCTGAAGCGGGAGTTAAAGGTTCCGGCGGTGGTGGAACTCATGGAAATCAACAAAGCCAAAGTTCTGGAGCCGGCGGCGCCGGTTATTGTGTTGTATGGGAGTATGTAGGATGAAAGCATTAATATTTCAAAATAAAGTAGTAGATTTACAAAACAAAGAATTTCCATGTTCACCTGAAATGACATGGATTGATTGTGATGATCCTGATGCAAAAATTGGATATGGATATTCTGATGGAAAATACACAAACCCACATCCAGAAATGCCGGTTAATGAACAATTAAAAGCACAAAGAGATAATGCTTTATCAGAAAGTGATTGGAAAATGATGAGAGCAAATGAATCAGGAGTAAAAGCTGCTGAATGGAAAAAGTATAGACAAGATTTGCGTGATTTACCGGCAAATGATTACGACCCTTGGCCTGTAGAGCCGGAATAATAACAAATAAATAGAGGTATATGAGTTATATAGGACAAGAAATAAGACAGAGTAGAGCCGTAAGAACAACATATACGGCTGTAGGTGGTGAAACATCTGTTAATGTTAGGTATACTCCTGGACAACTTTCTGTTTTTCTTAATGGTGTTAAATTAATAGACGCGAACGATTATTCTGCAACAAATGGATCAAGCATTACAGACCTTGAAGAATTAGGAACAGGAGATGTATTGGATTTCGTAGCATTAGATGCCTTTTTATCTAGTGATACGGTGGCCGCTTCAACCGGTGGAACTTTTCAAGGTACAGTTACATTAAATCAAGGCATAGATAATCCTTCAACACTATTGGGTGATATTATTGCACCCGTAGATAAGAGTACGGCATTAGTAGGGCCTGTTTTGGTTCCAAATTTAACAGTAAATGGAAATTTAACAGTAATGGGTGAAATAAATGTTACCGGCAATACAAGTATCACGACAGGCGGATCTTTAAATTTAATAGGATAAAATGTCAAATTTTA
>Ga0209404_10002317_pt1 | contig 11879 bp, 2 predicted proteins | sample TroAtlMetagenome_2_FD_187447 | JGI IMG/M metagenome (GOLD analysis project Ga0209404, IMG submission 187447) | Marine eukaryotic phytoplankton communities from Atlantic Ocean - Tropical Atlantic ANT8 Metagenome (SPAdes) (version 2) | ecosystem: Environmental > Aquatic > Marine > Oceanic | place...
TACTATTATGACTGGAACTGGTAATATTTCTACCAATGTCAGCATAACAAATACTGAAGCAAGGTTCTATTCTAAGAGAAATATATCAAATGTTGGATATAATTCTACAACTGGTTTAACTACAGTTACTACTTCAACTCCTCACGGATTAATAGCTGGGGAACAAGTATTCGTTTCTGGTATTGCATTTACTTGTGATTACAAACCATCTGTTAATATTAGTAATGTTGGATACCATACAGTAACTGGTATTATGACCGTTACTACTTCTGCTGGACATGGTTTAACAACTTACGGAACAGTAGCAAGTACTGTACTTCTAAGTGGAATTGGCATGACTTGTGGATTAGATGCTGGTTCATCCACTCACACATATCCAAGGACAACTGATCCAACTTATAATGGTAATAAAGTTCTTGAAGTTCTAAGTTCTACTCAATTTGTAGTTAATGTTGGTGTTTCAACTGTACCAACATTCTATCAATCAGGTGGTACTGCTCAAGGAGCAATTATTGCACCAAGAAAGACTGATAGAGCATTTACAGGTGAACCTATTCTTAGGATAGTAAGTCCAACATCATTTGAAATTAATAGTGGTATATCAACAAGAGTTCATCGCTATGCAAGAGGTGGAACAGTTGATAAGAAGACTGAAATAATTATTGACCCACCACGTTCATATCAAGATATACCACTTTATTATTCTTCCAGTTCAGTTTCTGGAGTTGGATCTAATTCAACCGCAGATATTGTTGTTGGTCAAGGTTCAAGTGTAATTGATTTCTCTATTGATCTTAAAGGATATGGTTATGGTGTAGATGAAATACTAACAGTTCCTATTGGTGGACTTACTGGTATTCCAACAACTTCTGCATATAGTGGAAATGAATTCCAACTTACAGTTCAGAAAGTATTTGAAGATGAATTTACTGGATGGACAGTTGGTGAACTTCAAGTATTAGATGATCCTTCTAAGAATTTTAACGGAACTAAGAGAGCATTTAATTTAACTCTTGCAGGAACTTTAATTTCAATTCTTGCCAAGAGAGGATCAAGAATTAATGTTCAGGATGTTCTTCTTGTATTTGTTAATGATGTTTTACAAGTCCCTGATGAAGGATATACATTCCCTGGTGGTAGTTTAATAACCTTTACTGAACCACCTAATCCAGGAGATACTTGTAAGATACTCTTCTATAAAGGAACTGGTGATACTGATGTTCTCTTTGTAGAGATTATTGAAACTGTTAAGAAAGGTGATAAACTTACAATTAGTGCTAATCCTGATAAGGGACATCCTTATCATTGGAGTGAAGAAGATAGAGCTGTTCTTAGAGTTGATTCTACTGATAAAGTAACTACACCAACATATAATGGACCAGGAAATACATCAGATGAGACATTAGAAAGACCAGTTAAGTGGTGTAGACAAACCGAAGATAAGATTATTAATGAAATTGAGATAGGTAAAGATAGGGAATTATATGAAGCAGTAATTAATCCATGTGCTCATATTACCAAATCTGTCGGTATTGGTTCTTCATCAGTTTACATGACGAATGTTCAACCATTCTTCAACCCTGCAAATGAAAATGATCAGACAGTTACATTCCAAGATAAGATTAACTTTATAAATCAAGATGCAAAATTACCAGCATTTGGTACTGCTTCTGTATCTGGATTGGGTACTATATCGTCTATTACAATAACTGATGGTGGTGCTGGTTATTCAACTGCAACGATAAGTGTTGCAAGCACAGTGGGTGTGGGTACAACTACACAAATGTTTGGTAATGTTACTATAAGTGCTGGTGGAACAGTTTCTGGTATTGCAATTACTAGTCCTGGATATGGTTATACTTCAGCAAATAACCCATATGTCCTTATCAGTCCACCAACTCTTGATGATTATGAGGAAAATGCAGTTAATGCTTGGCATGGAGATCATGGTGTAATTGTTGGATTTGGAACTACTGCCTTAACTGGTGTTACAACCCAATTCGTCTTTGATTTACATATTCCTTGGAATTCTTACTTAAGAGATGATACTCATGCCGCTAATGCTATAGTTAAGAGTGGTATAAACAAAAATGACTACTTTATGGTATTTGATAGTAATGTTGGTTCTGCATCAACAACTATCAGGGCAATGGATAATAATTCAGGAGATGTTATTAGTATTGGAAATTCACATATAGATGGCATTTATGTTGTCAAAAGTGCTTCCGATGTTGTTGGACCTGCAGGTTATGATGGATTTGGATCAACAACTCTTAGAAGAGTAATTTGCGATGTTCAAGATCCTTTCACATTTACAAATAATGCTGGTGTAAATACAACTGGTATAATTACAACAAATGGAGGTAATCCTTATTTGGGTGCCTTTAGTTGGGGTCGTATTGATGTTAAATCAAGGGCTGGACTAAATTCCTATACTGCATATACTTTGAGTGGTTTAGGAACTAACGATGTTACTGGAATTCAAACTTCTATGAAAATTCAGAGAACTGCATCGTTAAAATATAAAAATTATGATACTTAATAAATAATAAAAAAACTCTGTCAAATGGCTGCCATTATAACTGATCAGATAAGAATATTGAATGCTAAGAACTTTGTTTCTGGTGTGACATCCAGTGCGAATGCATATTATTCATTCATCGGATTACCAAATCCAAACGATTATCAATCTGATTGGGATACTACTCCCCCATCACCCAAAGATAATTTTTCTGAAGAGAATGATTATTGGGATACTATGGTTGCACTGAAGAAAATTAATTCTTCAGATGTAAGACAAGTTATTCCGAAACGATCATGGTCTTCAGGAACAACTTATGATATGTATCGACATGATTATAGTCGATCAAAGACGGCAGCAGTTTCGGGTGCAACTAATCTTTATGCATCATTTTATTATGTAATGAATACTGATTATCAAGTGTATGTTTGTTTACATAATGGAAGTGATCCAGATAATGCAGGAGGAAAACCCTCATTAGATGAACCAACATTTACTGATTTAGAACCAAGATCAGCAGGATCAAGTAATGATGGGTATGTTTGGAAGTATTTGTATACAATTACTCCAAGTGATGTTATAAAATTTGAAACTACCGATTTTATACCTGTTCCTGCAAATTGGGAAACTGCTACGGGTACTGCTGCGGTTAGAGATAATGCAGTTGATGGATCTATTAAGATAGTTACCGTTACTAATCGTGGTGTTGGTCTTGGTACAGCAAATAGAACTTATACAAGGGTTCCTATTAAAGGTGATGGAAGTGATGCAGAATGCACAGTTATTATAAACAATGATTCTAAAGTTGATACTGTAACAATATCAAATCAAGGATCTGGTTATACATATGCCAATGTTGATTTAATTGCGGGTGGGGTTCCAACAGGATCCACGATCCCAACTATGGATGTTATCATTCCACCAAAAGGTGGTCATGGAAAAGACATTTATAGAGAACTTGGTGCATATAATGTTCTTTTATATTCAAGAATTGAAAATGACAATGAAAATCCAGATTTTGTAACTGGAAATCAAATTGCAAGAGTAGGAGTTGTTGAAAATCCAGAAGTTAGTGTTGGAACTTTATTGTCTGTTGATAAAGCAAGTGCAACTGATGCCTTGAGACTAACTGGTACTGGATATAGTTCTGCAACATTTACTGCAGATGCATATTTAACTCAAACAATAGCAACAGGAACAACTGCTGTTGGTAGAGTTATAAATTATAACCAAACAACAGGCGTATTAAAGTATTGGCAAGATAGATCTGTATCTGGATTTGCCACTGTTGGTACTGCAGAAACCAATCCAAAATATGGATTTAATTTGAATCAATTTACTGCTACACCTTCAAGTGGTGGTAGTGTAACAATTGTTCCTTCAACAGGATCTAATTTGGAAATTGATACAAACTTCACGGGTATCTCTACCATAATAAATAATAAAACATATTACCTTGGTCAATCATTTACTGCTGGAATAGCGGGTCCTGAAGTTAGAAAACATGCAGGAAACATAATCTATGTCGATAATCGACCAGCAATAACCCGATCAGCTAACCAAAAAGAAGATATTAAAGTTATCTTGCAGTTCTAAAGAATTATGTCTCAGCAAACGAATTTAAACGTCGCACCTTATTTTGATGACTTTGATGCTGCGAACGATTATCACAGAGTTTTATTTAAACCTGGATATCCAGTACAGGCTAGAGAATTAACATCTCTACAATCAATATTACAGAATCAAATTGAAAAATTTGGTCAACATTTCTTTAAAGAAGGTGCTAAGGTAATACCAGGAAATACGGGATTTACTCAACGTTATAAATGTGTTCAATTAAACAATAATTATCTTGGAGTACCTGTAGAAGCATATGCTGATCAATTAGTTGGAACAAAGATAAGCGGAGAACGTTCAGGTGTTACTGCATTTGTTGATAAAGTTTTATCACCTAATGATTCTGAAAGAGGAAATTTAACACTTTATATTAATTATTTAAATTCAAGTACTGCAAATAATTCTACTGAAGAATTTTCTGATGGAGAAAATTTAACTTGTAGTGAAACAATAACGTCTGGTCTTCTTGGTAATACAACAATTGCACCTGGAACTCCATTTGCACAGTCATTATCTACAGAAGCAACTGCTGTCGGATCTGCATTTCAGATTCAAGATGGTATTTATTTTATTAGAGGAAATTTTGTAAATGTTAATCAAGAAACTCTTATATTAGATCAATATAGTTTTAAACCATCATATAGAATTGGTTTATTTGTTGATGAAGAGATTATTAATGCTGATATTGATGAAACTCTGAATGATAATTCTCAAGGATTTAATAATTATTCTGCACCAGGTGCCGATAGATTAAAAATATCTGTTAGATTATTTAAAAAGGCAACAAACGATTTTGATGATGATAGTTTTGTTGAACTTGCTACTGTTGTTAATGGTGTATTAAAATCAGATACTACCAAAGGAGGTACTGGTGGAGTAGGATATAAGGATTGGACAGACACTCTTGCAAGAAGAACATTTGCAGAATCTGGAGATTATTATGTGAAACCATTCAATTTAACCGTAATGGATTCATTGAATGATGGTCTTGGTAATAAAGGTATTTTTGAAGCTGGTCAGTATACGTATGGTGGAGCAACTGCATCTTCCGATTTAGCACTTTATAAGTTTTCACCAGGTAAAGCATTTGTTCGTGGATATGAGATTCAGGTTGATAATCCAACATTTTTAGATGTTAAAAAACCAAGAACAACTAAAGAAGTTAAAGATCAGTCAATAATATACAATACTGGTCCTACATTAAAGGTAAATAGAACACTTAGAAGTCCAACACTTGGTATTGGAAATACTTATACTGTAAGTTTAAGAGATCGAAGAGTAGGTCTTACTTCAGATACAAGTGCTGTTGGAACTGAAATAGGTATTGCAAGAGTTTATGATTACAGATTAGAGTCTGGATCATATGATGCTAATAATGCATCTTTAAATGAATGGAATCTTTCATTATTTGATGTTCAAACATATACTAAATTAAATTTAAACCAAGCAACTTCACTCTCTGTACCGACTTATGTTAAAGGTGCTAATAGTGGTGCAACTGGTTTTATAAGAACTGCAGTTAGTAGTAGTGTTGAAGTATGCATATATGAAACAGCTGGTGAATTTATTAAAAATGAGGCACTAATATTTGATGGTGTTGCTGATGGAAGAATTGCTGTAGCAGTAACTGCTTATAAATTATCAGATGTAAAATCTGTTTATGGTACTAATGATAGAGTTACTGGTATTAATACTTTTAATGCTGACGTAGTTCAATCTGATGGTGTTTTTATCGGAGCAGCAAAAATTGCTAATGAGACTAGTAATTCAAGTACTGTAACAAGTGCAAATCCATTATTCCCTGCGAATATTAGTGTTGGTAATTTAGTTCAATATAGTGATGAAACAAGTGGTGGAGATCCAATTACTGCAAGAGTTACTGCTACTACAAGTTCTAATATTACTATTGCTGGAGTAACAACAGTTCCTGGAGTTGTTAATGGTAAACTGCCTGGTATAGGAGTTGGTTATACTGTTGGATTTAATGCTTCTGATTTTACAGTATTAACTACTGAACTTACTGGTTCTTCTGATAATACATTATACACTCATTTACCAAGAACTTCTATTTCAAATGTTGACGTAACAGATGCAACATTAACTATTAGAAAAACATTTACTGTTAATATAACTAACGGTCAACTTGATGCTTCTACTATTCCTACTGCGGGAACAAATGAAACATTTTTAGCATTTGATGAAGAAAGATATGCTTTAGTAAGATCTGACGGTACTACAGAGGCATTAAATGCGTCTTGGTTCTCATTTGGTGGTGGTGGAGCAACCTGTCAGATTTACGGTCTTGGTGCTAATGATACTAATGCAACTCTTATTGCTACGTTAAGAAAAGGTAAGCCAAAGGCAAAACTTAAGGTAAAGGATAGAGTAAGAACATTATTAGTTGATAAGTCCTCAAAATCAGGATCTGGTATTGGTGCTACTACATTAAATGATGGTTTAACATATGGTAATTATCCATTTGGAACAAGAGTTCAGGATGAAGTTATCTCTTTAAATGTTCCTGATGTAATTGAGATACATGGTATTTTTGAATCTCCAAATGTAGGAGATCCATCTGCACCAGCAATTAATCTTACTTCAATAACAAATCTTTCAGGAACAACTTCTGATTTATTAGTTGGTGAAGTAATAAAAGGTGCAACATCAGGTGCAATTGCTATTGTTGGTGAAAAGGAAACTTCTGCAAAGATTACAATTCTTTATAAGAATGATTTAAGATTTAAAGAAGGTGAAGTAATTACCTTTGCTGAATCTAATACTACAGCAGTAGTTGCTACTTTAGAAACACTCAGTTTTGATGTTTCTGGGAATTATACTTATGAGAGTGGTCAAGAACCAACTTTCTATGATTATGGTAGAATAAACAGAAAACCAGATTCTGAAGAGGCATCGAAGAAGTTAAAAGTATATTTTAAGAGTGCATCTTATGATTCTAATGATACTGGGGATATTACCACAGTAAATTCATATGCTGATTTTGATCCATCTACTGAAATTACAGGTATTGGTGGATTCCGTGCTACTGATATAATTGATATTAGACCAAGAACTTCAGTATATACTACTGCAATAAATTCACGTTCTCCTCTTGAATTTGATGGTAGAACATTTAATGCTGCTGGAAACTCTGCTGCAAACATTTTATCTTCTGATGAAGCAATCTTTAGTCATTATTCATATTATCAAGGTAGAAAAGATAGAGTTTATCTAACAAAAGATGGTAAATTCCAAGTTAAATATGGAGATCCTTCAGATAATCCAAGAAAACCTTCTCCAGTTGATGATGCTTTAGAAGTAGCTCAAATTTCATTACCACCATATCTCTATTCTACTGAACAAGCTTCTGTTAATTTCATGGAGCATAAGAGATTTAGAATGAGGGATATTAAAGGTTTAGAAGATAGAATCAGAAGCCTTGAATATTACACATCATTATCTCTATTAGAAACAAATACTGCTAATATGTTTGTTTCGGATGGTTCTGGATTAAATCGTTTTAAATCTGGATTCTTTGTTGATAATTTTAATGGATTCAAACCACAAGACGATAGAATAAAGATTAATAATAGTATTGATAGAAAGCATAAGGAACTTAGACCAAGACATTATACCAACTCTGTTGATATGGTATTTGGTCCAGTTATAAATGTTGATCCAACTGCTGATTTATCTACAGCAGCAATAGAAGGTAATAATGTCAGAAAAGCAAGTGATATTATTACATTGGATTATAGTGAAGTAGAATATATTAAACAAGATTTTGCGACAAGAGCAGAGAGTGTAACTCCTTTCTTGATTAGTTTTTGGCAAGGTACTCTTGATATAACACCTGCTTCAGATACTTGGATAGATACGGTTAGATTAGATCCAAAGATTATTCAGGTTGAAGGTGATTATGCATCAACGATGAAGATGATGGTAGAAACTGAGGGTATAGATCCACAAACTGGCATGGGACCTCAAGTTTGGGGTGTATGGGAAACTACTTGGACTGGTGTTACTGAAACTTTTCATGAACAAATGAATACAACCACATCTGATGGTCCTGAATGGGATGTTGGTGGTTGGCCTAATGGTGATCCTTCAACCAACCCTGCAAAGATATACTTTACAAGAACAACAACTACAACACAGGATCTTTATAAAGAAACTGTAAGGGAAGGTGTTGCAAGAAAAGAAAGTAATAGAACTATTGTAACTGAATCATTTGATCAAGAAACTCTTGGGGATAAGGTTGTAAGTAGGGATTTAGTTCCTTATATGAGATCAAGAAATATTGAATTTGTTAGTGAAAGAGTAAAACCATTAACTCGTCTATATGCCTTTATGGACGGGCAAAATGTTACAAAATATTGTGTTCCAAAATTATTAGAAATTGAAATGACAACTGGTTCTTTCCAAGTGGGAGAAACTGTTAAAGGAATTACTATAGGAACAGGAATTGGTGATGAAACAGTTCCAGGAGTCAATGCTCAAATAACATTTAGAGTTGCTCAATTAAATCATAAGAAAGGAACATATAATGTTCCAGATAAAACATTTAAGGAAAATCCTTATACAAATAACCCACTATCATCTACATATTCTTCTACATCAACAATATTAAATGTTGATACTTTCTCATTAGCAGATCAGGCAACTGGTGATTTCTGGGGTTGGGTAGAATCTGGAATGACACTTACTGGTCAAAGTTCTGGTGCTGAAGCAAAAGTCACAAATGTAAGACTTATATCTGATTTATCAGCAGTTTGTATTGGTAGTTTCTATATTCCAGATCCAAATATTGCTTCACATCCAAGATTTGAGACAGGAACTAAATTATTCAATGTTACAGATGAACCAACAAATGATGCAGATGTAGCATCTACTGTTGCTGACGAAACATATACTGCTGCTGGTACATTAGAAACTGTACAGGAAGAAATTCTTTCTATTAGAAATGCTAAGATTGAGAAGAAAAAAGAATTCCAAGAGAAGCATGTTAATGAAACTTTAGGAGCTCAACTTGTTGGCAGTACAGTTGTTAGTCAATCTGAAGAGGATATCTATGTTGGATGGTATGACCCTCTTGCACAATCTTTCTTAGTTGATGAATCAACTGGTGTATTTGTCACTAAGTGTGATGTTTACTTCAAGACCAAGGATGATATGGATATCCCTTGCGTCTTCCAAATTAGGAGTATGAAGAATGGACTACCAACACAAAACATTTTACCATTCTCTGAAATTGTAATAGAACCAGATGATATTAATGTTTCTGGTGATGGATCAGTTGCTACTACTATTGAATTTAAAGCACCTATTTTCCTTGAAGGTAATGGTACCGAATATGCTATTGCTTTAGCATCTAACTCAACAAAATATAGTGTCTTTATATCAAGAATAGGTGAGACTGATCTGTTAAATGATACTTATATTTCTAACCAACCATACTTAGGTTCTTTATTCAAGTCTCAAAACGCTTCTACTTGGGAACCAAGTCAATGGGAAGATCTTAAGTTTACATTATACAGAGCAGACTTTATTAATTCAGGATCTGTAGAATTTTATAGTCCAGAATTGAAAGAAGGAAATGCACAAATACCTACCTTGATGCCAGATTCTTTGATTCTAAAATCAAGAAAGATTAGGGTTGGACTTGGAACAACATTGGCAGATAGTGGATATGCTAATGGTAATACATTCTTCCAAGGATCTACAAATGCTACTGGTAATTTAGTTGGTACTGCTGGAACTGCTGCTGGAACATTAAGTATTGCTAATGCTGGTATTGGATATACACCTACCGATGGTAATCTCCAATATAACAACGTTGATTTAGTAACTCGTACTGGTAGAGGTAGTGGTGCAAAAGCAAAAATAACTATTGTTGATGGTGTTGCTGTTGCTGCTACTGTAAGTAATGCAGGTGGTCGTGGTTATCAGGTTGGTGACGTAGTTGGAATAACAACTATAGGAATTGCTTCAGTTGGTCAAGATATGAGATTAACTGTGGCAGCAATTGGTCAAGTTGATGAATTAATTCTTGATAATGTTCAAGGAGCATGGTTAACCAATTCTTCTGGAATACACACAGTGTTCTATACTAATAGTGCTGGTGTATCAACTGAATTAAACTCTGGAAAACCGCATGGTCAAGGGGGTGATGTTCAAACAACTACTATCACCGAAGATCAAGATGGAACTCACATTCAAGTGAATCATAAGAATCATGGAATGTACTTTACAGATAACATAGTTAAGATTTCTGGAGTTATGCCAGATTCTAAACCAACAAAACTAACTGCTGCTTATGATGCTTCATCAACATCAAGTATATCTGTTGCGTCTGCTTCTACATTCACAACCTTTGAAGGTGTGGGTATTGGTACGACAAATACAGGTTATCTTATGATTGGTGATGAGATAATTCAATACAATACTGTTAGTGGAAATACTATTGGTGGTTCTTTACTTGAAAGAGGATCTAATCCAGTAAGTTATCCTACTGGTACTCCAGTTTATAAATATGAACTTGGTGGAATTAACTTGAAGAGGATTAATAAGACACACGGATTATCTACTACAACTGCTTCTGATGTTGAAGGATCAATTACATTTGATTCTTATAATGTTAAATTGGATATGTCAGAGAAGTTCTATAGTGGTAATGATGATAGAAGTGTTGATACTGGACATGGTAAACTTTATATTAATCAGACAAAATCTTCTGGTGGATTAAATATTAAGGCAACTCAAAATATGCCTTATGAAATAATTACTCCTATTGTTCATAACTTAACTGTTGCTGGAACAACACTTAATGCTGAAATGAGAACAATTACCAGTAAGAGTTTAAGTGGTAATGAAATACCATTTATTGATCAAGGATTTGAAACTGTAACTATTAATGAAGCTAATTATCTTAGTACACCAAGAATGATTGCTTCTAAGATTAATGAGGATAAAAAGTTAAGTTTGATTCCTGGTAACAAGTCATTGAATATGAGACTTTTATTGAATACAATGGATTCTCATGTATCACCAGTTATTGATGGTCAGAGAACATCTATTATTTGTACTTCAAATAGAGTGAACAGTATTATTAAGGATTATGCTACTGATGATAGAGTTTCTACTCTTGGTGCTGATCCAACTGCTTGTCGATATATTACTAAGGAAATTCAACTGGAAAATTCAGCAACTTCCTTAAAACTTCTTGTAAGTGCTCATGTTAATAAGGATTCTGATATTAGAGCATTCTATGCTATCAGTAATAATGAAGGATTTAAACCAGTATTTGTTCCATTCCCTGGATATAATAATTTAAATTCAAGGGGTCAGGTAATTGCTCCTGAGAAGAATGATGGTAGATCTGATTCATTTATTAAGAAGACAAATAGTTTTGGATTTACATCTAATGCTCTTGAATTCAATGAGTATACATTTACTGCAGATGAGTTACCTGCATTTAGAACGTACAGAATTAAATTTGTATTAACTTCTACAAATCAGGTCTATGTACCAAGAGTAAAAGACTTGAGAGTTATCGCACTTGCCTGATATGTATAAACTTGAAGGACATTCTGATCTTGCAAGAGATCCTAAAACAAATTCAATAGTTAATGTGAACTCAACTGATTATGAGCAATATATTGCAAGACGTTCAGTTAAGAACGAAGAAGTTCAAAAATCACAAAATGTTGAACAAGAACTTGCTGATTTAAAAGGTGAAATTAAT
>Ga0209404_10002318_pt1 | contig 11878 bp, 6 predicted proteins | sample TroAtlMetagenome_2_FD_187447 | JGI IMG/M metagenome (GOLD analysis project Ga0209404, IMG submission 187447) | Marine eukaryotic phytoplankton communities from Atlantic Ocean - Tropical Atlantic ANT8 Metagenome (SPAdes) (version 2) | ecosystem: Environmental > Aquatic > Marine > Oceanic | place...
CAACGTGGCGTTGACGCCGTTCTTTAGAGCAGCACAAGCCTTGCGCACGCCATTCGAACCGCACCACCTTCTGTAATGACGTCCTAAGGCATACCTCGACACCGCGTTGCCGGTGCCCAGTGGTAAAGTACAAATAGCCGGCAGGTCGTCGATCGTCGCATATTCCTGGCTCAGGTCCCGCAATAGCGCCCCGAGGGTCCCGTCGCCGCCGCAGGCCACGACCGTCTTATAGCGCCGCTCGTAGATTTTTTTCGCCGCGACGTGGGCCTCGGTCAGCGACTTCGTCGCAAACACATTCTCGGCGCCCAATTCCTCTTCGGCGGCCGCGACGGCGCGCTTCGTGACGCCCCGCGCGTTCAGGGAGAGCAGCGCGCACACGCTCGATTCAGTAGCTTTGAGCGGCGCGGCTCGCAGTACTGGTTTGGTGCGCGGCGCGTGGAAGGCCTGGTTTACATGGAGCAGGGCGAGGACGAGCGCCCGCTGCATGGCTGTTGCTGCAGGAGTCGTGCTCTGTGCTGCAATGGGCAAGTGGAAGTGCAATCCGAAGCGGCAGACGCTGCTGCAGCCGAAAAGGTCGAGATAAAGGCACTTATTGTAACGGCAGGGGTCACGCAGTGTGGCTGTTGCGTAAATTTATGCCTCTGCACTCTTTTGCAAGCCCGAGCTCGGCTCAGATGCTCGGCTCGCCCTGAAAGTGAGGGTTTTCTCAGGAGTCGTACATCGTTCTCCGGACGCCTCGCGAGGCGCCATGGAGCGTCTCTCCGCCGGGGTCCACCACCGTCGCGCCTCTGCTCTGATGGATGAGCTCGACAGAGGCCGGCAATTATTGAGCAATAGCAGCCCCCGACGCAGCCCCCCGGGCCCCCGTCGGAAGCAGCCGCAGTCGAGCCACGCGCCGACATAACCACGTGCGACCGACGCCGCAGCGAGGCTCCGTAACAGAGAATCAAACATGAGCTCCACACCAACTCATAGACGGAGCAACTCCCTCGAGGAGCAGATCTCGTCGGGCCGGTCGAAACTGCGGAAGACGCCCCAGTCCGACGGCAGCCGCCGCTCGAGTTTTAGTGAAGGCGAGCGCGCGGACGAGGTCATGGGCGAAGCACCAACAATGGTGGCGCCCGAGGCCGTCGCGGCGGCGGCGGCGCGGCGCGCGGCCGAGGACGCCGCGCGCGAGCGGGCGGCCGAGGCCGCGGCGGCGCGCGAGGCCGCGGCGGCGGAGCGCGCGCTCGAGGAGGCCGCGGCGCGCGCGGCCGACGCCGCCGCGGCGCGGGAGCTCGCGAGCCGGACCGAGGTGACACTCGACCGCACGCTAAGCGCGGAGACGGCGGAGCCGGCCGCGCCGGTGACGCCGCCGGCGGCCGGCGACGGCGACGACGCGTCCGACGGCGAGGGCTACGCGTCCGACCGCGCGTCGCACTCCACCGTCGAGCCGGACGCCGTCGCGGGCCGCATCGCGCGGCGCGACGCGGCGCGCGCCGCCGCGGCGCGGCTCCGCGCCGAGCAGGACGCGCAGGCCGAGCTCGAGGCCCAGGTCGCCGCCGACCGCGAGGCCGCCGCGCGCGAGGTCGCCGCGCGGCAGAAGCCGGACGCGCCCGCGCCGCCGCCGGCGCCCGCCGCGGCCGAGGCGCCGCAGCGCAAGCGGAACCGCGGCGCGCTCGCGGCGCGCTGGACCGAGGCCGTCCGCGAGCGCGAGAGCGAGGCGGCCGCGCGCGCGGACCGCTTCAAGGAGGAGGCGGTCTCGAGCGACACGCCCGTCGGCGAGATCTTCCGGCCCCAGCAGGCCGTGCGGACGAAGTAAACTTGACCTGTTCGGATTGATGGACTCCTTTCCTCGACCGGCGTTGACCACCGGTACTAGTATGGTGCCGCCGGCAGTTTTAGTGTAAATTACGGCGTAAACTACGGCGTAAATTACGGCGCAAACTTGAATTGCCCGCGTAAATTACGGCGTAAATTGCCCGCGTAAATTACGCCCGTGTAAATTGCGGCGTAAATTACGCTGGGCCGTTTCTCACGTAAAGAACGCCGTGCGTAATTGCACCCGAGGACCACGAGTTGACAAAATTCTTAGACGAGCGTCTCCCTCGCCTCGTCGTCACGGTCGGGCGGCGGTGGCGGCGGCGGTCTAGATAAATGCCCGTAGAGCGCGGCGCCGCCGCACGCGAGCGCGATGCCGCATGCATTGAGGGATGTGATCTCGTTGCCGAACTGCAGCCACCCCGCGAGGATGACGACGGGCCGCCGCATCGCGTTGCAGACGCTGTGCGTCACGGCGGTGACGCGCGCCAGGACGAGCCAGCTCAGCTGCAGGTAGGCCCAGAACGCGACGCCGTTTATTACTAAAATCGTCATTGATTCAGGAAGCACGACTGCGGCGCCAGCCACAACAACGTACGCGCCGGCCATGAGCGCGCCAATCACATTGATGTGGAGGAAGAGCGAGTAGTTGTCCGCCGCGTGGCGCGCGCGGATGACCTTCGTCAGCACGCCCCGCGCCGCGAAGCACGCGTTCGAGGCGGCGCAGGCGACCGTGCCCGCGAGCGTCGCGTCCGCCGACCCCAGCGCCGACATCGACGCGCCGCAGACGACCGGTATTAACGAGACGAGCCTTCGCAACCCGTCGTCGGTGCCGAACACAATAGTTGATAATGCAAGAGTAAAAAGGGGCTCTGTCGCCCGCAGCGTCATCACCAGGCTCACGTGCATGTGCCTTAATGCAGCGTTGAGCGTCACGAACCCGAGCATGAACGCGAAGGCTAACAAGGACGTCGTCTGCAGCTCCTCTCGGCTGTTCATGGGGCGGTAGGGCTTGAGTTTTAATATTCTCAGTAATAAGAAGGAGCAGCCGCTCGCGATGAGGAGCTGCGACAGCGTCAGGACCGCGGCGTCCATTTCCAGGGACTTGCTCGTGTTCGTGGCCACGATGCTCGTCGCGTACCACAGGGCGATCATGGCGGCGGTCTCGGACCAGTTGTGTGGCGCCGGCGTCATGGCTGCTGTCTATTTTGGGTGCCGGATCGATGCGGCCGAATCTCGATTCGCTCGGAGTTGTTTAATATAATCAATAGCAGGCTCGGGTACCTGTATTCACAATTCGTATTGCTGCTAGGTATGCGTTTGCGGCCGCTCCAGTGAAGCCCTGGGGCTTGCTAGTGTCTTTACAGGCCGCTAGCCCACGCATGCCAAAGTGAGTTATAAAGGCGTTTTCAATAGTATAATTCACGCGTCTTACCTTGTGCCGGCAAATTGCCGACCACACGTTTTACGCTTCGTGAGCTTGCTAAGAGGCAAGCAATTCCCAGATGAACAAGATTCACCCTGGGCCTCAAAGCTCTGTCAGATTGACCGAGGCAACAAGCAGACCGAATTTCGCTCGCTTTCCGCCGCGAAAAACGCGTCAAACCTAGGGCAACACGAGCCTTGCCTCGAAACTTGCAGGCCCTCTAAGCCAGAGCGCGTCGAGCCATGGCGCGCACGCCCTCCGAGGACCTCCACCCAACCCCAGAAGACGCCCGCTCACCAGAAGACGCGCGCTCCCCAGAGGGCTCGCAGACGCCGACGACGTTCGACGTGCTCCTCGACGACCTGAGCCGAATTACCGTCGACGAGCGCGGCACGGTGACGGCCGTCGCCGCGGACCTGATCCGGCAGGTGCGGCCCGGCGACCGCGTCGCCCAACTCAACCAGGGCAACCGGCCGCTCGACGTCGCGCTCCTCGCGCGGCGGCTCGTCGCCGTGAGCGAGGGCCGCTGCGTCCTGACCATAGAACGGGACGACCGCTCGGAGCCGCAGTCGCCGCGGTCGCCCTGGTCGCCCGGGAGCATTTCGCGCCAGTCGCCGACGTCGCCGCGGTCGCCGCGCTGGTCGCCGGGCACGCCGTCTCGTAGATTGCGCATGCCCGAGCCGCCGCGGCGGGCGGGCGTCCCGAGCGGTTTCCTCGCGCCGCAGACGACGCCGACGTCGCCCTTCACCTTCTCGGCGGCGCTCCGGGACAAGTTCCGGTCGGGGAGCCGGCTCTGAGACACGCACGCTCGGGACCCTTCGTATGCCTAACTACTCTGGAAATCGAGGACGGAGGACACCCCCGCCGCGGCGAAGGACCAGAGAACCCTATTTACTCCGCTCGGTCACCTTCATCCAGAGCCCGTTCCGCGTGTGGATCGTCGCGCCCGTGTTCGTCCCCACTTTATCAGGCGTGTCCGTCTTGCCCGCGAACTCGAAGTCGTAGTTCCGCAGGAAGCCAGCTAAAGCTACCGTCGCCTCCATCATGGCGAACTGGTCGCCGACGCACTTGCGCGCGCCGCCGCCGAAGGGCAGGTAGGCGAAGTCCGAGGCTGTTTCTGTCGGGTACAGCGTGCCGATCGACCCCATCCACTTGTCGGGATCATAACCCGCCCAATTCGGCTCGTCCGGGTTCTTGTACGGCTTGAGCCACCGGTGGGGGTCGAACTTGTCCGGCTCGGGCCAGTACCTCGGTGATCTGTGGATGGAGTAGACCGCAATAAATACATCCGACGCGCGCTGCATCTGCACCTCGACGTCCGCGTTCCGCAGGTCGTCGCTCAGATCTTCCGAGTCCGGCATTCTAGCTGCCGGCAGGCTATCGTCGTCCACCGCTCTCCTAATAAGTAGAGGCGGCTGGGGGTACATGCGCAACGACTCCGCGACCGTTAATCTCGTTAATTGCAGGGCCTCGATCTGCTCGCGCGTGGAGGGCGCCTTGCCGTCCGGTAAAGCAGCATCCAACTCCTCCCGCAGCTCCGCCAGCAACCCCGGGTTCTGCGCGAGCTCGAAGACGCACCACGTCAGCGCCGACGCCGTCGTCTCGTGGCCCGCGATGAGCATCGTCATGAGGTCGTCCCGTAGTTGTGTTCCTGTCGCTTCTTCCCCTCTCTGATCGACCAAGAAGCGCAAGAGAGACGGGTTCTCCATCGTGTCATAGTCCATGTTTTCTTGCAAGTCTTCCGTGTCCATCTCCACGCGGTCTTCGAACGCGCCGGCGATGGCGTTGTTCAATTGGTCATTGAGTAATTGCATGTTCGCCGTGAAGGCTCTCTGGCGAGGTACCAATTGCATGGCGCCGGGGATCTTCCAGTACGGCGCGGGGGTCATCGACCGATGCTCGGCTTCTCTGAGAGTGTCTATCGCGGCTTGTACCACTTTCGAGGGTTTCAACGTAGAATCAAACTCGTAGTTGAACACCGCAGACCCAATAATATCTAAAGCCAGACTCCCAAACCTCTCTTCCAGGTCGACGGGGCCCGTCGTACTTTTCAGATTATCATTGAGCGTGTCTACTTTATCGGCGAACATGCTGATCATCCGCCCCAACCATCGCTTGTGGAAGGCCGGCACGATTGCGCGTCTTCTGGAAGTCCAGGTCACCGGGTCCGCGGGAATCAGGCCTTTTCCCATAATATCTTCGAGGATTTCCGCCAAGACGCCCTTGTTGTAGCCCTTGTTGTTCGTGGCTAGTACATAACGTGCCAGTGAAGCGTCGGACAGCACGATAAATGACTTGGGCCCGAAGCACAGCTTGTAGGCCGGGCCGAACCGCCGCGCGTACTCGTGCAAGCCTAAGTACAGGGTACCGTCGGCCAACCCAGAGATATCACCCTCCGCTAAGGGTGCGCCGTCAGCAGACGGCGCGTCCCCATAAATCTGCTCGATGTTGCTCTTGAAAATCCTCATCGTATCCCCTAACTTGAGCTCCGTGCCCGGCTCGCCGCTCTCGGTGAACGGCAGCGCCCAGAAGCCGTCCCACCACCACGGTAAACCTTCCTCGTCGTCGGGCTTGGCCGTGTTCGTCGGGCCCTTGACGTTGTAGAGCATCGTGCCGTCTCCTGTCTTATCGACCTTGTCCTCGACTTGCGACCGTAAGATAGTAGACGGTTTCGGCGCCGGGAGGACGAAGGCCGCGGTTGCTGTCGCCAGCGCTAGAATTCTTAGCGGGGCCATGGCTGTGACTGCTGCGCAAAGAGGGGTGCGAGCTGCTGCTAAGAGAGCTTGCTACGCCTCAAGCAGTGGTGTGCGAGCTACGCTAGCCGCACCCGACGCTCCGCGAGGGTCCCGTAACGCAGTAATGTCCGCTCACGTAGCGTACACGGCCTATATAGCACAGCCTTGCAGAGTTGAGCCTAGCCGCTAACAAGAGGCACTAGCTTTTTTTTTTGCTCGGTCAAAGGTACAAGGAGCACTCATCCACACACCTCCCGCGCCCAACAAGCCGTCTCGGAAGGGCGCCGGCCCCGCCACGGTTCGTGCCGGCCGGTGTGCTCGTTACGGGCCAATCCGCGCTGCGTGCGCGGCACCGACCATCGCATTGATACGCGTAGCTTCGTTCGACGGATCACAAACCAACATCGTGTGGCAGTCGTAACGGGGCAGCCGTTCGAGGTCTGGGGCTGCCATAAACAGCCCAACCTAAGGTCGAAGGATGCCCGAGAGCAGCCAGCTCGAGCGCGACGACGTCGCGGCCTGGACGGCCGCGCGCGACGCCGTGATAGCCGACCGCCACTGCTGGGACCGCGAAGCGTTACAAAGTGAACACGCCCGGAAAGCTTATGCGGCGGACGCCTTGCGATGGAAGAAGCAGCAGGAGCGCCCCCCCTCGGACCAGATGATCACCGCCGCCGTCGTTTCCTCAAAAGCACTGCTGGGCCAAATCGTCCAGGAGGAGCTGCCCGAGCGGCTGCTGCGGAAGCCGCCCGTCAAGTACATCCACGCGATCTTCGTCGCCGTGAGAAGCGCCACGGGGCTTGGAGCGGGCTTATTTGACGAGAACCAGCACATCGAGGAAGAGCTAAGGGGCAACGAGCGGCACCGGCACGCGGAGCGGGCGCCGCAGACGCGCGCCGAGAAGACAAAATTTCTGGTCAACCTCGTGGCTTGTGTGTCGCAAATATTGGACGAGACGTGGATCGCAGCCAGGTGCGCGCCAAATCCCATTATCTCGGGAGAAGACGCGCTCGGGGCGAATTTTTTATTACAAAATCTCGCGAGGGCCGCCCTGCGCGGCCAGAAGGCCTCGGAGCGCGCCGTGAAGCGTGTCAAGAGGATCGGCGAGCAGGAGCTGTACGGGCGGAGCATCGCGATACGGCGCGCGGTGGTCAAGTCGCAAGCAAAATGTAGAGGAGACACGTGTCGACGACGACGGTTGGTCATAAGGCCGCGGCCTGATAGTCCGCCGGCCGAGGCGCCGCCCAAGCGAGTTTTTGTTAGAGACACGCGGGAACAGGACGCCGCCGACACGGCGATCAGCAAGGCCATGCGCATGCGGAATTTGTTAAGAGATGCTGCGTTAGCCGCCGAGACGGCGCACAACGCCCAGGCCTTCCTGAAGGAGCTCGAGACGGCCCGCAAATTACAAAGAGAATGTAGAAAGAAGCTCTCAGCTTTAGATGCGAGGAAGAAGCACCTCGAGGTCCAGGAGGTGTTGTTAGCCGACAAAGATGAACAAATAAGGAAAAGAGAAACACGGGCGAAAAGACTTACTGATAGGGCCCAGCGCGAACTGAAAAAGCTCGAAAAACAAAAACAGGACTGGGAGGAGATGACGGCGACCGTCCGCGAGAAGAATAGCATCGACTCCGACGGGAATTCGACGATCGCTTCCGTCCAAACGTTTCAATCTAGAACGTCGACGTTCCAGCGGGGGGCGTCCGTCGATTCGCGCGCTTCCACCAAGTCGAAGACGAGCGTCTCGGGCACGGGCGCGCAGTACGCGCGGGCGGCCCGGTTACGAGCGAAGAAACGGCAACGTAAAAAAATGAACCAGGAGATCAAGCTGCAGGGCGATTTGGACATTGCGCGGGGCGCGCTGACGCAGACGCCGTCGGGCGAAATTAATAGAGCGATGCGCGCGCTGGGCGGCGCGCGCGGCGTCTTCGGCGAATTTCTGCGGGAGCAGCTGGTCGAGGTGCGCGACGAGATCGCGCGCATGCCCGAGGAGGCGATGCGGCCGCGCGCGGCGCCGACGCGCGACGACCGCGGGGCGCCGGCCATGGCGTTCCCGCTGCCGCTCAAGGCGCCGCCGTCGTCGGAGTACGTCCTGCCGATGGACGGCTTCGCGCCGCCGGCGGATTTGGGATTGGCGTCCGTCGCGCGGCTCGCGCGGACGCCGGAAGTGCCGAAGCAGCGGACGACCCAGCGGCGGCAGTCGTTGCACGACGCCTTCGCGCCGCCGCGGGCCTACGTTAAGGAAGAGCACGAGCTCGCGATGAAGGGGCTGGACGGCGTCGAGCCGCCGCGGCCGGACGCCGAGGAGCGGCCGCCGGCGATGGGGCTCGACGGCTTCGAGCCGCCGCGGCCGGACGCGGAGGAGCGGCCGCCGGCCATGGGTCTGGACGGGTTCGAGCCGCCGGCCGACGACGACGCGCCGTCGACGGCGGCGCCGCCCGAGTCGCCGAATCGCCCCGAGCACGCGGTGCACGCCGACCACGTCGAAGACGGCCGCGTCCTCGTCCACCACGACACTGAAAATAATTACGGCGGCGACGACAGCGAGGACGACTACGCCGAAGACGACTTCGACGACGTCTTCGACGCCGAGGACATCGCCGCGGACGAGGCCGCGGCCGATGAGCCGGCGGAGCCGGCGCAGGAGACGCCGGCCGCGGGCCTCCGGACCGCGGAGCCCGTGGAGCCGGCTCCGCGGGGAAGCATTAGCGGGGAAGGCGTGTGCTTTGAAGGCCAAGAGCCCGCAACGAAGGAGAGCGCGGCCTACTGGCGGCAGCGCAAGATGCACGAGCCCGACGCGAAGCCCGGGTCCCGGAGCGACCTCCGCAAAATCGTGGCGCGGCGAGGTCACGTCCCCCTGGAAGACACGGAGATGAGCCTCGAGGCCGGCGCGGCCGTCGTCGTCCTGAAGAGCGAGCTCTCCGACGAGCCGGGCTGGATCTTCGCGACGAGGGGCAACGACGAGTGTGGCTACGTGCCGCGCACCTACCTGCTGCGCGACAGCTCGCCAACGAAGAAACCTCTGGACCGCCAACGTGTGGTGGACATCTGGACCGCGGAGCCGGAGGTCCCGGGCTACGCCGACGGCGCCGCCGCCGAGGCCCGGGCGTTCCTGGAGCAGGCGCGCGCGCGGCGCGGCGTGCGCGACGTCTTCCGCGAGGAGGAGCCCAAAAAAGACGAGGCCGAGGCGCGCGCGGCCGAGGCGGGGAAGTTGCGCGACGCGGTCGCGCAGCTGGGCGACTCCGAGTCGGCGCCGTCGACGGCCGCCGCGGTCGAGGGCATCGACGACGACGCGGAGTTCACGCAGCACATCGCCGACGAGGCGAACGCGTCGGAGGACGAGAACCCGGCCTGGGACTCGTCGGACTACTCGTCCGGCGATTTTGATTATCCCGTGGACCCGAGCACGGCGGGGAACTCGCCCGCGCGGCAGCGTCTACGGAGCGGCCCGGGGCTAGGGGACGGCGACGTCGCGTCGCCGCCGGCGCGCAACGACGACGACGACTGGTTCGCGGCCGAGGAGCCGCCCAAAAAGCCAGCGCCCAAGGAAGTCGCCGGCTACCTGTCGAAGTTCGACGCGGACTTTGAAAGAGCCATGGCGAAGCACCGGCGGCACCTTTGAGTAATCCTACTAGTAGTGTTACTCACGTCTCGTCCATGACGTCGCGGCCGCGCTTCTTTTCTATGATCTCAAACTTCGCGGTGCGCAGCCGATTGAGCGCGGCCGCGACTTCATACCGCCGCGGCCGCGAGAGGTCGCCGTCCCTGCGGCCCGCCGGCTGGATCGCGTCGAGGTCGAGGCCGTCAAGGGCGTCGAGCAAGGATGCGACGCTCGCGTGCCGCTGCTTCGCGGCGTGTATAATCGCAGCGCAGCAGGCCCGCGTCTGGCCGACCTCGACGAGCTGCTCGACGCCAGACACGTCGCAGTCGTTGTTGTCGCCGTACTGGAAGCTAGATAAAGCTTTGCAGCCCGTGCGGCCGTCGGGGACGCCCGGTTTAGGCGTGCGCGGCGTCGCGCGGAAGGCGTCGGCAGGCATCGGGGGCGGATCTCCGGCGAGCGCCTTCGCGTCCGCTGTTGCGTCGCGCGGCGAGAACGCGTCCATCACAACAACAGCGTCCGCTATCGAGAAGTAGTCGCCAGTGCCGCCGAGCACGAGAATAGACGAGACGCCATGCTTCGTGGAGAGCGCCGCAGCCCGTCTGACGAAGGGCACGATCGGTTCTCGATCGTCAGCCACGAGGCGCGCCATCCGCTCGTCGCGAATCATGAAATTCGTCGCGCAGGTGTCCTCGTCAAACAGCAACGTCGTCGCGCCGGCCTCGACGGCCTCGCAGATCGCCGCGGCCTGCGACGTGCTCCCCGACGCGTCTGAGGTGCTGAACCTTCGCGTGAAGCCGGCCGGACGGCCCGGGACGTCTCCAATAAAACTGGAGATGTCCACGCTCTGCACGCTCCGGCCGTCCTCGGCTCTTACCTTGACGCAGTTCGGATCACTGACACATAACTCCCTCCCATCTCCCGGGACCTTGTCGAAGCAGCCGACCTGCAGCGCTTGTAAGAGCGTCGACTTGCCGTGGAAGCCGCCGCCACAAATCAGCGACAGGCCCAGCGGCAATCCTAAGCCCGTGACGCCATTCAACTCAACTCTCAAACCGCCGCACTTCTTGGAGTCGAACGCGACGGCGCCGTCGACCATGGGCCTATCATCATTCCCCGCCCGCCTTGCTAGTAAAGCGCCGTCGCCGATGAACGCCACGAGGCCCTTCGCAGCTAGAGCGTCTCGTAACGATCTCTGCTTGATAACGGACGCAATGTGCCTCGCCAGATCAGCATCCTCGCGCGCGACGACCGCCTTCAATGCGAGATCCAAGGCTCGTTCACAAAGCACGCGCGCGCACCAGATGCCCTCGATGCTCCGCCCGGACGCGGGCAGCGCCACGGTAAACCTTACCTCGACGCCTCCACTACCATCCACGAGGCACGCCGTCCGTTCGAGCACGAACTGCGAGCAGACCGCAATTCTTAGCTCGCCGCCCTTCTTGCCGCCCCAGCCGCCCGTCTCCGTCCTCTTATCATCGCCCGCCGACCGCGCCGCGTCGAAGAATTTACGAGAGATCCAGTCGCCGGTCGCGATGCGCGAGACCTTCGTCGCGTAGGCTTCATTAGGGAGTTGGGCGGCTGCCCCCTCAAAGACGACGCGGCACCTCGACGGAGGCGCGAAGGCGTCCTTCTGGCACTGGTCGATCTTCAGTTGCACGCCGCGCTGGAGCGTCCAGGCCGTGCCCCGCAGCTCTTGGTAAGCTCCATAAGACTGGCGTTCGAGACTCCTCAGGAAGGCGCGCAGGTCCTCGCCCGTGCCGCCCCGCGCCTGCCCGGGCGGCGGCGGCGGCAATTGGCCGCCGCGGCCGCCCTTGCGCCCGCCGGCGCGCCCTCGGCCGCCGCCGTACTTCGCTTTGTAATACGCGCCGCGGCCGCCCATTTGTGATAGGCCCGCCGCCGCCGCGGCGCAGAGGACTACTAGGAGACGCGTCGACCGCGTCTTGCTGTGCCGCTGCCCGATGCGTGCGGCACGCAGCTGACTGCCAGCACTTGGCTGCACAGGAGCTCTTGAAATTAGTCCAGTCTTGGCACCGAAACGCAGCCGTGCAGCCGCCAGAGGCCAAAATCAGTCTGAAACCCAAATCTGCGATGCCAGATGGTGCTTTAGCAAGGCAGCGAGGCCCTTTTTAGCGCGAGGCAGTCGAGCTAGCGGCATGTAAGACACTAGCAAACACAGCGCAGCGCGGCGCAGGAGCCACAGCAGGGACATACAGGCTCTACCGGTCCCCACAGGCCACCCAGGCTGCCACCAGACCACACCCATACGACTCCACCAGGCAAGCCCGTCTGGGGCAGCCTACCATGGCTACCCCCCAA
>Ga0209404_10002320_pt1 | contig 11877 bp, 16 predicted proteins | sample TroAtlMetagenome_2_FD_187447 | JGI IMG/M metagenome (GOLD analysis project Ga0209404, IMG submission 187447) | Marine eukaryotic phytoplankton communities from Atlantic Ocean - Tropical Atlantic ANT8 Metagenome (SPAdes) (version 2) | ecosystem: Environmental > Aquatic > Marine > Oceanic...
TGAATGCATAGCTACCAAGTGCTGCCATGATTCCGATCATTGCCCAACGTCCGTTGGCTAATTCTGCTTTTTCGTTCATTGTTTTTCTCCTTTCGTTAGATTTGTAATAGGATTAGAAAGTGACCTGCAACTGCAGGTGGTGTAAGAGACCTGTGATATCAAAAGATACCAGGCATAACATATCCAGTAAGGATATAATTATGAATTGCTGCAAAGAAACCAATCATCGCAAGGCGACCATTGAGTTGTTCTGCATTTTTCCAGTAGTCAACATCGATTACTTCTATCTGAGGTTCAGCCGCAAACATATTTTGTCTGCCACCATCTTCAGTAGTAGTATAACGATTCATACTAGATGTTGAACTTGTCATGTTATGTTAAGAAACATTACATTATTATATAGCAAAGATAAAATTTTGTAAAGTTTCTTTACATTCGGAGATCCGAACAAAATTATTAATCTCTTATAATACCTATTAGCAATTCTTATTAAGGTCTTCAGCCATCTGTCCACCTATCTCAGCACCTTGATCCATACCTATCATCGTAGCAGCACCAGCAAGCACCCAACCCACATAAGGAATAGAGGCAATACCAGTAGTAGCAGTAGCGGCACCGATGCTACCACCGACAATTTTTCCTGTTTGCTCTCCTCCACCGATTGCTTTGATGCAAGCGACAGACTTTTTTGGATCGAGAGGGGATCCTTTTGGTTTATTAGATAGGTGTTGAGTCCCATCCATCGTGAACTCTTCAAACCCTTCATACGTGTTGTTACCCAATCCCAGAAAGCCAGCTTTCTTTTTAATATCCCGTTCCACACGCATCACCTTGGGATCGTTAGCTTTATATTTTATTCTATACCCTTCCTTACCTGCTTCAACATAGTAAGATGTATACGGACCAACAGGCAAGTTAACAACAGGAAACTTCTGTTGCCTAGAGATCATTCCAATCATCCCTATATGTGATAAGCCTACGATTCCTCCTAGACTTATTGCTATCCATTTTGTATTCATGACAATTATTATATCATATTATATATTATTTGCAAATGCGTTATTAATAATCATCATCATATCCCGTGTTGCTTTCTACCCACTCAGCATTATTTTTACAATATGCATCAGCATCTATCTTCATATGCAAATGAGCAGCAGTATGCATACCCTCAATCATTGCAACCAATGCTAGTATCATAACTGGCATCATCCATAAAGGATGTCCTAATATTTCAGAAGTCTTTTTCATTTGCCTCATTAATATGGTAGGTTCCTATCGCCGCTACTCCTGAACCTACCGAAGGGGAGTACCGCAGTCTAGGTAGCGATGCCTTGACGTACTAATTATACCATAAAAAAAGACCCCCTACAATGTAGGAGGTCTTCTGTGTGTATTAACTGATTAAAATCAGAATACGAACTTAGCACCAAGCTTAGCACCCCAGTTGATTTCGTCATCACCATTGGAAGCTTCGTCAGTGATACCAGATAGTTCACCGTAGATTCCAAGAGAATCAGTAGCAGCAACAGTTACTCCAACTTTACCAGAGAACTCAGTATTAGTTCCGTCAGTTCCGTCAACTGCCTCAAAAGCAGGACCGATCTGTGCATAGAAGTCAGCATTCTCAGTTAGAGAACCTTCATAACCTACGTGTAGGTCTGTAGTAGCAGCAGAGTAGTCGCCATCAGGATAAGAGATATTGCTTTCGACATTCACGTAAGGACCAGCAAAAGCGGCTCCAGCGAGAAGGAAAGGTGATGCAGCCACAGCTGCGATTGTTGATTTAATAGACATGATTGTTTTTTAAAGTATCTCGCAAGAAAAAAATCCTGCGGATGATAAGACCCCTCGACATGGGATCTTTTATTACATCTACGCAGGGTTACGATCTTTCGAGTCCTTTGTATGAAGTTATTTATACAACTGTCACACTAAGGAGTGTGCCAGTTACGATGTTTATAACTATACCTTAACTTCCATTACCTGTCAACACCTTCCATATTTGTCATCATATCGTGTTATATCATCCTCTTCTAAGTAAGAACCACTCTGAACTTCTATGATCTGCAATGGTATCTTACCAGGATTTGATAACCTGTGCTTACATCCTATCGGAATAAAGGTGCTTTGATTCTCATGTATAAGAGACTCCACACCATCTAGTTCCACCAAAGCAGTCCCCTTAACCACAATCCAATGCTCTGCTCTATGATGATGCATCTGAGAAGACAAACTTGAATCTGGTTTAACCTCAATATTCTTGACCTTAAACCTTTCACCTTGTTCGATTACATCATACCATCCCCAAGGTCTTTCTTGTTTCATTTATCTTCAGGATATGTTTCTGGTTCTGGTGGTGCTCCAGAAGCTTCTGTAACTCTTCCTAGATATGGATCATAATTCATATGGTCTGCAACATTAATGTCTGCTCCTGCCTGTTGCCAGTATTGCCAGAGGGCTTTATGACTTCCATTGTGCCATACACCAATATGTTCTGGATGAATACTAGATCCTAATTCAATCTTATACATTAACAAAGGTATTGAAAATGTATTACCTGAATTATATACCAAATCATCTGCTACTGGTCTTGGTTTAACACCTTGATCAATCTTATACTTATCTCCTCTACAATGAAGTCTCACTAACTTCTCTGCATGATGTCTGCTGATTACATAACAAGCAGTAGAGAAATCATTTACAAATCTCTTATGCAATTTAACATGTATATCTCCTGTACATATAATTGCTAGTTGAATTACATCCCAATCATAAGGAAAGTATGCATATACATCTATCCAATTAAAGTTCCAGAACCTTACTACATCTAAGTCACAATCATCTTCCATCATGATTGCATATGGAGCATCACTTGTTTCTAAGTAATGTTTCATTGCCTTCAGATGAGAAGTGGTACATCCAATCTCACCAGGAGTTATGTTAGTAGGATATAATCCTTTAACAATTCCACTAAGATCATCCTCTCTACCATCATGAGCAGAGATACGTTCATAGTTTTTAAGTTCCCAGTAATCAAACTGCTCCTTCATGTATTCCCATCTTTCTGGTTGACCATCGAGATTAATACAATAGATTGGACCGAAACCTCTCAGTTTATGAGCAGATTTATTTTTATCTCGTGTTGTCATTCACCGACTCCAAAATAAAGAAACCATTACCATAAGGGTGATCAGATATCCATTTTTCTTTAATGGATCCTAAATTATATTTAAATTCTTTTAATCTAAATCCAGTTCTCTCAAACATATTAATCCACCACTCTTCATCTTTCTTTGTAACATGAGTAATATCTACCTCATACTCCCTAATTCTAAAACGATCATTATCTCCTAATGGTATTGTGAAGAAGAATTGATTAGATTTTCTTAAGAATGTCTCAAGAACACCTGGAATAGCTCCTTCATCAATATGTTCTAATACATCCTTACAAATTAAAAGGTCATACACCTTAGTAGTAGGAGCAGAAACATAATCTTTTACTGTAGGATGACAATTCTCAATTGCATACTCACTAATATCCTCTCCAAAAGCTTCACACCCTAGAATACGTAATGCATGTACTAAAAATCCTTTAGCACATCCATAATCAACACAAGTTTTAAAATCAAACTTGTTTTTAATATCTAATGCTTCAGGTATAGATCTAGTAGGCATCCATTTATATTCTTCATATCCTGAGATATGTTTTCTAATACCATCCTCATAGTAATCTCTTGTAAATTTATTCATATCAGGAAGAACTACCTTCATGCAAAACTATTGTGTATTGTATCAGTTAAAACGTCATCTATCAACTCATTTTGAATTGCATACTTACAATAATGACAAGCATGATGACGTAGTGTAGGAGGTTTGCTATAAAATTCCTCTATACCATCCACATCACAAACTGCAAACTGAGACTCAGGAACATAATTGTAATTGTTCTCAATCGATAGTTCTGCAGATGGACAAGCATAGATATAACCATCCGTAAAGAGAAATGGTTTTACCATATGCATATAGCAATGGTCGTTCCTCCTCTCTCCTTTAAAGTTAAAGTCAGACAAAAAGGCCGACTGTAACTTACGACCTCTATCCTTTTCGTAGGACTGTATAATTCCACGAATAGTTTCGATGTCCTTAGCAGTCTCCTTAACATCCTTAATAGCATTAAAAGCAATACGGCAAGGAATTTTATTCTCCTCCACCCAGTCTAGCATACGAATGAAATTTTCGGTAGTCTGAAACTTCTTAGAGAGTATTCTTTTATTCTTTACATCAGTCCAATCACCTACAATGTTAGGATTCTTAGATGTTTCTAAGTTCTCATCCCACACATATGCAGCAGATGGTTTGCAATTAGTTCCTTCAAATACTCTTAAATCATAATCATATCCTTCATAGAAACCATACATTCCCATACGAACCCAATCAAATAGTTCTACAATATCCTTTTTGATTGGTCTGTCCATTCCAAACCTTGCAGCATTGGTACAAATACCAAGACTAAATCCAAGGTCTTTTGCATAATGAACAATCTCTTTAAAGTGTGGATGAATACTTGGTTCACCACCACCAGTAAACTCAACACCTGTTACACCAATCTGTTTAAAACTTTCTAATGCCTGAAAGACTTTCTCTGTAGGCATCTTATCTGAGATATCTCTATTCGCAAAGCAACAGAATGAACATGTAAGGTTGCAAGCATTTGTCAAAGATATATGTGCCATAACAGGAGAAGGTGGTTTACCCTGCTGTAGATTCTCAAGTTTTGGTAATTGTTTTAGAAGTTTAGTTAAGTTACTGCTGTAACTTCTACCTTGAACGACATCATCTTCCTTACGGTAAGTTCCGTCCTCATTAAAAATACTAACTCCTTTATAAGGTAAGACAGTCATTAATAGTTCTCCTTCCATTGATGAATAACAGGGAAGTTAAGAAGGTTACCTTCTCTTACTTCAACAAGCCATGGTGCTGCTTCATATCTATATCCCCTTTTGTTGAAATGATATGTAATGTTAAGGTCTACAGACCCTAATCCTCTCCATTGCATCGGATCTTCTGCTTGCAATCGATCCATATTCTCTTCAATATCTTTTACCACATCATCATAAATTGATAAGAATGTCTTAGCATTATACATGGAACCACCACACATACCATAGACACCTGCTTCAAACTTTGCTTTCTCTCGTATCTCCATTACCATTTTAGGAGTAAGAGGTTGTGCCAATCTAACTCCTCTCAAATCAAAAGGTGCATGTATATCAAACTCATCTCTAACTAGAACATCATCCTCCATGATCATAACATAATCCATACCAGTCTCTTCACAGACTAGTTTCTGCCTCTTCCACCACTCTATAGTGCGGTAAGCATCATAGGAATCAGTATCATATCCATTCTCTGCATTTCCAAATATGTTTTCACGCATATAGAAGTTGCAATGATATTCATCAGCAACATCAGAAAAATCCTCACCACCATCGGAGATGAGGACAACAGGATTCTCAGGGAAGTGTTCCCTAAAATTCTCTAAGACAAACCGAGCTGCCTTCTTGTTATCATATACTTGATAAAATACACCAAACTGTGGATTCATTTCAATTTTCCAAACAAATAATCTTCGATTACCACGTAATCCATTTCCGTATTATTTAGTGCATATAATGCATCCTCTATTGATGACAATATAGGGTATCCTCTAATATTAAAGGATGTATTTAAGAGCACATTTGTTTCTGATATCTTTCCAAACTCTGTTAACAGTTCATAGAAATGACTATGAGACTCTTCAGTAACTACCTGCAGTCTTGCTGTCCCATCTACATGAGTTATTGCTGGTAGTGTATCTACTTTGACTGTAGGAGCATAACTCATATACTCAAAGTTATCAAAGTCTCTAGTCTCAAACCATTTGTGTGCTTCTTCTTTCTTACAGAAAGGTGCGAAAGGTCTATACCATTCTCTAAATTTTACTTTAGAGTTTAGTATATCTTTCATGTCAGAAATATTAGGGTCGCATACAATAGAACGGTTCCCCAAAGCACGAGGTCCAACTTCGGAATCCCCATAGACCAGCCCAAGAATTTTCCCATCTTTAATCAACTCCGCAATCTTTTTTTTATTTACCTTAATAGCACCGTATTCATCCACATAACTTTGTAGTTTGTTACGATCTATTAATGGGAGACCTGAGTAAGTAATATTTACTTGCCCAGTAGGTTTATTATAGAGGAAGAGATGCCCTAATGACAACCCCCCGTCATGTGGGTCAGGAGGAACATACAAAGGTCTGTTATATAAACACTTAACCTTCTCATTCACAAGAACATTTAATGCACATCCACCAGTTAATATTAAAGGTACATTAGGATCATACTTATCTAATATACTAAAAATAGCATACTCAAATGCTTCTTGTGCAGTAGCAGCAATGTCATATCCTTCCTGTCCTTCAAAGACCCAGTTCTCTAATGGATTCTTCCAAGGATCATCAATGTTCTTAAGATTTAAATTAGTCCAGTTTGATAACTTCTCATAGTCTCTATCAAAGAAGAACTCTTGAAAAGCAGGAACATACTCTTTAATAGGTTTACCATATCCACATAGACCCATCAACTTACCAGACAATGCAAGTTGGTGTCTACTCTTCTCTGCTACTTCTCTTACTAAAGATCCACACAGAAGATAACCACCACCAAAATCTGATTCAATCTTATCTAACTGACGAATAACTCCGTCTTTCTTATCTCCAAAGTAAATATTAAAATGTCCATCATCACCTCCACCATCATATGAAAATATTAAAGCTTGATCAAATGGAGACTTATATAATGTAGATGCAGCATGAGTTTGATGATGACTTGCAATTGTTATAACCTTCTCTACATTAAATATCTCTCTAGGATCTGTCTGAATATATCCATCAGAAGAAACTAAGAATGCTTCATAGTCATTCTTAATACCCCATTCTTCTTCAGCAATATCTCTACACTGTTCAAGGATATCTTTCTGATACTCAGGAGAATTATCCTCATGCAATCGGAAATATCTTTTCCTAACCAATCTTTCAATCTCAATGGTATGATAAGTATCTTTCTCTGCATTATAGAAAGATATATTAGCATCATGACCAGCAAAAATACTAACTAAATTTTTCATCTAGAAATAATCCTCTCCATAGCAGGAACATAATACTTGTCTACCACTTTAGCCCACGTAAAAGACTCAGCATACTCTCGTATCTCATCTCTATGATTAACAGAGTATTCTCTATTCTTTACAATCTCATCTTCTACAAACTTTATATCATCAATCTTATCTTCTGGTATAACAGTGATAAAATCTTTACTGAGATCAAGATTAGCAGCAGCCCATTGACTAATAACCACACCCAGTCCAGCAGCAAATGCTTCTAAACATACAAGAGGATGTGCTTCACCATCAGATAATAGCACAAGATTACCATACTTAGTTAAATCATTATATAATGTTTCTTTAGACCACTCACCTAGATAATTTCTATTTACATCAAATCTAGGGTCAGCATTGTTACCAGCATACCATAGACTCTCAATAGACTGGAACATATGTTGTCTCTTACGGTAATCAATCTTAGCAAGATAGATACTTGCTCCAGAATGTTTAGGTTTTTCTTCTACCTTAAACTTCTCTACGTTCACACCATTAGGAGTTACAAAGAGTTGATTGGATGGTATCTCCATCACCTTATCATAAACCGTTTTAATACCAGGAGAAAGACAGAATATATTTGGTTTAATATTAGCAAACTTCTGAGCAACTCTAGGACCATAATAATCCCATCGAGGAGGTTGTTCTAAGTATCCAAAGTGACTAGTAATAGCATTAGGATATTGAATATAAGGACAGAGTTCTACAAAGTCATCATACTGAACATGAACAAAGTCAGGTCTAAAGCTATTAATCTCATTAAGAATTTCTACAACACTAGAAGTATTAACTATTTGAACTTCGTGTCCTAGTTCTTCTAGTGCTAACTTCTGATCCCATATCAGTATCTCTACAGCACCCCATCCTGTAGGAGGGATGGGCATAATGCCAGGTCCGACTATTGATACCTTCATTCTTTACCCAACTCAGTAAAGATATCCAAGTGCTTACCATTCCTTCTTTCATAAATGGTAAAGTCATCAGAATACTTCTTAACCAAATAACCTAAAGCAATCTGTTCATTATTAAGATTGTTCTTTGCTATCATTTCATCTGTAAGAATATCCTCTACTCTCTCACACAATTGAGGAAGTGCATTCTTATGTCCACCAAACATAGATCCTAATACATATGATCTATTATCCCACAAGTAATCTAAAGATAATTCATCTGCACCATACAAATCATCATAGTAATCACAATTCATCTGAACAAGATAACTCTCACCCATTCCTTCTAAAGATTCCATAGCAGAATCACTAGGATAAGGTTCAGATAAATCAAAGTTATCAAAGAACCTAGAACCACCTGCGTCTAACCAGAAGAAATAGTCTGAACCATGTGGGTTCTTTTCTATTGCCTGTTTTATCCAAGGAAACTTAGAGTATTGAACAATAGAATACATGGCATGTTTACATTCAATCCTAGCAGGATCTGCCATCTTCTCTTTATATTCTGAGCTATCAAGGATCTCTTGGATCTGATCCTTTAAATGGTAATAAGGTATATCATCAACCTCCTGCACAATTATTTCTGTAGGGAGATTCTTTCTTCTTGTCTCTACCAATTCCTTTACATCTTCTGTGACGAAAAGAATCATAGGACATTTTAATTGTAGAGTAACATCAAACCATTTAAGATACTCCTCCCAATCTCTTCCATCCATACGCTCCCTTTCTATATTGAAAAGAGCAGATACAATAGTTACATCGTTTCTCATAGCAGACTCATAATAGTTTTGACTCGGTTGACAAATGTATGATTCTCTTGGACATACAACATACACTTCCTAATAAATTCATAGTCAGTGCGTTTCTCCATAGCATCATAGAAGAGTTGAGCAGTATCAGGTTGATAAATGCAATGACCCTCTGCTTCCTTATATACTTCCTCAGAATTAGTGGTTCCTAAATGTCCCCAACTAATATTCTTAAACATTCTACACGGAATATACCCATTACGCAAGTGCTCTGGTCCACGAATGTCAACACCAAGTATAGATCTCTTGGTTAAAGTAATAACTTCTTCCTGACTTAAAGGATTAACCCAAGGATTGTTATGATAGAACTCAATATTATTCTTTATACACTCCTCTATAAAAGGTTTAAAGGTGCTATAGTTTTCACATACTCCACCAGGTGATAAATTACCAGTAAAGAATATCTTATTCTCTCTGGGATAATTAATATCCTCAAAGTCAAACTCATCAGGTAGAGTACTGGTTGCCCAAGCTATGTAAAACTTATCATAGTCTTCTATCTCATAGTCATGGTAATCATTCTTCACCCTAACCATACCATCAGTCTTCTCCTGCAAGTAGCAAGTAGGACCAACCTTCTTTACCGTAGACTTATCAAGAGTGAAATCATATACATGATCCTTCTGCCATACACCATTCACTCTAACATCATAAAACTTCTTAACACCTGCTTCCAAATACTTCTTAGGACTTGGAACACAGTGAACAAAGTATGTACTGTTTTTGTTTAGTGGAATATTTTTATCTGCCCATCCTTCTGTCCAGAATACACAGTCATCCCAATCAAAATCTTCTGGGTATCCATCATCATGGAACCAGTAAGTCTCATATTCTAAGTGCTTGAATGCTTTATATAATGCTTCGTGTGTATAAAAATGCGTATGAGCATTGGTAGGGTAACCCCAAATAACAACCTTCATAGATTTCTCCAATAATCAAGAGTGTCAGAAATTGTTTGTTCCAAAGAGATCTCTGGTTCCCAACCCAATATTCTCTTTGCCTTATTTATGTTGCCGAGTATGATAGGTTCATCAGTAGGTCTGAGTAAAAAGTTTGCTACTTCATAAGGACTATCACCTGCTATCATCTTAAAAACTTCTTCCATATGATAGCACTTATCCGATCCAAGATTAATAGTTGTATTCTTCTTATCCTCACACATTATCAATCCTCTCACCAAATCTCTCACATCTACAATAGATCTTACTGTATCAAGATTACCAACCTTTAAAGGGAACTGTTCATTCACAACCCTTCTACAAATATCAGACACAAAATCATTTACCTTTCGGGGTCCTGTACAATTAAAGATTCTTACATTCACATAATCAATAGGATACATCTCATGGAAGTTCTTAACTATATGTTCTTGTGCTAGTTTAGATGTTCCATAAGGAGATAAGGGAAGACAACGTTCTGTTTCATTGGGTGGCATTGGCCAATCATCCTGCCTCTTATCAAACTCATTCATCGTCTCACCATAAACAGCAGAAGATGAAGCATTAATGAACAGAGGTCTCAATCCCAAATCAGCACAAGCTTGTAATAGGTTAGTTGTTCCTATTACATTTGTTTGTATAGTGAGTGCTGGATCTTTAAATGAAACATCAGGTCTACTCTGTGCTGCCAGATGATATATCACATCAGGTTTGACTCGACCTAATACCTTTTTAACACGTTCATAATCCAAGACATCCATCATCTCCATTTCATCAGTGATGGTTTCTCTTGGATCTAATGTAGACTTATAAAAAGTTGGTAGAACATCTTTATCTTTCAGAGCCTCATATAAATGAGACCCCATCATTCCACCAGCACCAGTAATTAAACGAACCATTTTTTAAATTTCTCCAATCTTTCAGGGGTTCCGATGTCAAATCTATCTGTGTCTACTTCTTTGTAGGATAGATCTATTATATTAGGAAGTATATCATACTCCATACTCAATGGAAGCTTTACAGGAAAAATCAAATCATCTAGATACAATTTATAAATTCCTATATTAACCAAGTGAGTCTCTCCTGCAGTCTCAGGATTCTTCTCAACATATTTTTTTACCTTCTCATTCTCTCCAATAACATATCCCTCATCTCCTCTAGTCTTTTCCTTATTCACAAAGATAGTTGACTTATTAGCATCCAAGTTTATCTCACCAGGATAATAAGTATCACCATTCATTACCCAGAATGAATCAGGTGTATCTACCTTCATCATAAATCCTGCTGTGCCTGATGGCATTCCTTCACTAATTACGTCCACTCCCTTGTCTTTGTATGGTTCAAAATCTCCATAGTTTAAATCAGAACATACCAATGTAATATCAAAACCTTTTATAGTATCAAGTAAATGATCTATAAAAGGTTTACCTTTAATATCCACCAGACATTTAGGTGTATCAGTGACGGAAGAAAGACGAGTTCCTCTACCTCCTACAAGGATATAAAGTCTAGTCTCCTCTTTCGATTCTGTAACTATCATCTTCAAAGTGTTGTGTAGAAAACTCAAACAATTCAGTAGACTTCCTTGCTTGCATTTGATGAATCATACCAGGAGGAACATGAAGTTTATCTCCTGCTTTCATTATTATAATCTTAGCCTTATTAATATCCTTATCCCTTCCATATATTACCATAAGTTCTCCACTCTGTACATAGAATGTTTCATCCTTTATCTTATGGTAGTGCCAAGAGCACCTCTTACCCTCATGAAAGTAGAGTAGTTTACCACAATACTTGTCACTGTTTACTATCCATTTTTCATAACCCCATCCCTTAAGATGGATGTCTTCTACTGTCTCCATACATCCACCCCGTGCTTAACAAACTTAAAAGGAACTACTCTTCCTTCCTTTTCTTTTAATGCAGTAATGAGTTCGTGCCTCCTTTCAAATTCAGTGAAGAGAACCATGTGTCCTCCAC
>Ga0209404_10002325_pt1 | contig 11862 bp, 10 predicted proteins | sample TroAtlMetagenome_2_FD_187447 | JGI IMG/M metagenome (GOLD analysis project Ga0209404, IMG submission 187447) | Marine eukaryotic phytoplankton communities from Atlantic Ocean - Tropical Atlantic ANT8 Metagenome (SPAdes) (version 2) | ecosystem: Environmental > Aquatic > Marine > Oceanic...
CCTCTGTGTGGAAATCAAACAGAGAGTTAGGTATCGCGTCGATGGGGCGCCCGAAGTTTGATTTCCACACAGGTGGACCTACGACGAGGCGGCGGCGCGGGGCGTCGCGCGCGGGTGTCCCGCGGGACTGGTGGGAAAGCTTGAGACGCCGCGCGCCCTGGTCCTGGCGGCGCTGCGGTGGGCGCGCGTCGTCTTCGGCGACCACGCGCGCGCGGTCGGCGCCGTCGCGACCGCGGCCCGGGCCGCGTCGGCGCGCCGGGCCGCGTGGCTCCCGCCCGTCGACCTGCGGCTGACGGACGCGGCGGCGCTTCGGTGCCAGTGCTCGGCGGCCGTCGACCCGGCGGCGGCCGCGCTGTCGCTCGTCGTCACGGCGACGATCGTGGCCGTCGCCGACGACTCCTCCGGCCCGCCTCCGCGACGTCGTGGCCGCGCGGCGGGCCTCCCCGCCGTGCCGCCGCCCGCGGGCGAGGTGCCCACGCGGCCGCCCTCGCCCGGGGTCGACGCGATGCGCTCGACGCTCCCGTGATGATGATGATGTATTCCTGGTCACGACTTCTCTGTCAATAGTAATTATTATACTCTAGGCCGACGCCGTCGCCCCGCCGAACGCCGTCGCGATGGCCACGAGGTCGTCGGACGCCTGGTCGTCCGTGAGCTCGCCGGCGATGAGCGACGACGCGGGCCCGTGGCGCCGCGCGGGCGACCGGCGGCCGTCGTTCTGGGACCGCAGCGACCGCGAGGCGCCGGCCTCGGGCGGCGCCTCGCCCTTGGCCGCCGCCTTGCGCTCGGCGAGCTTGGCCTCGAGCGACGCGACGCGCCGCTTCACCTCGTCCTCGGACGCCTGGACCTCGGCGTCGCGCAGCTTGTCTAAAGCGGCGAGCTGGGCCCGGTGCGCGCGCTGGCTCCGCGCGATGCGCGCGTCGCGTGCGGCAGTAATCGGCGCGGCCCTTGCTACAAACTCCGGGTGCGTGCCGGCCTCGAGCGCCGCGGCCTCGGCGTCGATCGCGCGCAGCGCAGCTTCATAATTGGCGACCTGGCTCCGCAGCGCCGCGGCCTCCCTGAGCCTGAGCTCGTTCTCGTCGGGCGCGGTCTTGGGGGCGGGGTGGTCGACGCCCGGCGCCTCCTCCTTGCGGTCGCGCGCGCCGGCGGGCTCCTCCCTCACTAATTTCGCGAGCTCGTCGTCGGGGACGAGCGACATCGCTTCGCGCAGCTCTGTCCTGGGGTACTTCCTGGCGTCGCGTCGCGGTTCCCCTGGCAGCAACTTACGCCTTTTGCTTACCCTGGTGTCTCCTGGCGTCGCTTGTTGCGCAAGAACAGATAATGACTGCGAGACTATAACGCGCACCGACGGCTATATTTTGCTGCGTGAGGTGCGTAAGCCTTTCGCACAGGCAAGCGGCAGAGCGAGCCAAAAAGCTGGTCTGGCTAGTGCCTTACAGCCGCTAGCGCTTGATTTGCCAGCTGTGTTAAAAAAGCGGCAGCGTGGTCTCTAGGCATAACTCATTTCGACAGCTGTCAGCCGTGTAAAAGCACCTGTGCTGCAATGCTCGACGGCCTACAGCCCCAAAAGCTGGACGCCGGCGCGCTCTCCGTCGGCGCCCTGGCGCGACTCATGCGCGAAGAGCGCCAGCGGCAGCCGGACAAGAAGATCCACCTCGTCCTCGACGTCAGGGCCGCCGAAGCCGTGGGATGGGCGGGCGGCGCCGCGTGGTGTCGGCAAGTAGGCGCGGCACATATATATGCGCTCGGCGCCGACGTGCCTGACACGGATGACGTCTTGCGTGTGGTCGTGACGAACGACGTCGAAAAGGCGCGCCAACAATACGGGGCGTGCGTCGTGGCGGCGGCGCCGGCGTTCGCCGCCCCGTTCCACGGCGACGACGCGACGCTGCCCTGCCTGGTCTCGCTCGCGTCGGACGCCTTCCCCGTGCGGCCCTGGGAGGCGCCGGCCGACTGGCGCGCGGGCGACCTGCCCGAGCGGCGGAGAAAGGGCCTCAAGGACCTGGCGACCGAGCTCGCGGCGCTCTGCGCGGACTTGCGAATAGACGCGGCGGGCAACGTCTGGGCGCTGGGGGACACGGCGGGCGCCGTCGGCGCGGCCGTCGACGCCCAGCTCCAACAGGGGGGCGGGCGCCGCGCGGCGTTGGTGCTCCTGGACCGCACGGCGGATTTGAGCGTCGTCGGCGCGCCGCCCGACGGCGCGCTCGAGAGAATCATGGCGCACTTTTCTGGAGAGGGGCCTTTACTAAGTGCGGCCGCGGACCTCACGAAGGCGTACGACGCGCCCTGGGTGATGAACGCGTGCGACCGCGCGTTATTGCGACGCGTCGTCGCCGCGGCCTCGCACGACGACGCCCTGGATTTGTTGAACGAGGCCGTCGCCGAGCGATTACAATTGTATGGTATCGCGCCACCACCACAAAAAAAGCGGGGCCGCGGCGCGGCGCTCGCGGCGCACCTCGAGGCGCTTTTGAAGGGGGCGCCACAACCAGCGTCGAGCGCCTTCGACGTGCCCGACAAGCCGCTGCGCGCCATCAGTGACATCGCGCCGCTCGGCGTCGCCGTCGTCGAGGCCACGCAGCGCACGGCGAAGCGGCGCACGTCGCTCGAGGACGTGCTTGCTTTAGATAAGCTCCTCGCCAATTTGGTCGCGCACGCGAACGCGGGGCTGCTGGAGTGCGCCGACGTCGTCGCCGAAACTTATGAAAGGAAAACGACATCGCTGACGGCGTCCGACGCGGCCTGCGCGTTGGTACGGTGCCTCGCTCTTACTAGGGACGGCGCGGACGCCGCCGCGCAACGCGTCGCGCGCGCCGTCCAATCGTGCGCCGACAATGATGATCGCGACGCGGCGCTCTTCGTGCTGGGCCTCGTGGGCGTGCTCTCTACGAGAGTGTGCGGCCCCCCCGGGCTCGTGGGCCGCGTCGTCGACGCCGTGCTGCGCGGAAATGATGATGGCCTGACGCGGCCCGGCCTCGGCGCCGCGGCGTCGGCCGCGCTGGGGTCGCTGAGCGAGACGGTCGGGCTGGGCGGCGTCTTCGGCAAAGTTAAGGCTGCGGTCGCCGATAGAGCTCCGCGGCGGCGCGCGGGCGACGGCGGCGCGCTCATCATTATGATCGTGCTCGGCGGCCTCACGTTTTCCGAAATCCGCGACGCGAACGCGGTTTTGGAGGAGCTCGGCGCGCGGGACCGCGTCGTCCTCGGCGGCACGCGGCTGTGCACGGGGCAGGACGTCGCCGAGGCGCTGTTTTTTGCGGACGACGAGGACTTCTGACTCCCGCCGCGCGAGGATGTAAGCTAGTGTGTTTGTGCTCTAGCCCACAGTGACTCGTAAATTAGCCTGAGACTGAGCCTGGCTGCCTCCGGCGACTCGAGGGCTTGCGTACCGCATAGCTGTTCTGCCGAGAATATCTCTGTGTGATAGTCTCATTTCTTCCCGCGACGTGGACCTCCACACACCAGGTGGCACACACAGCCTGAACCCTAGCACTATGGCAGAGGAGGCCGCGCCAGCACCAGCGCCACCGGAGCGCGTCGAGACCGTCGACCTCTCCGAGGAGGCCGAGTCGGAACCCGAGGCGCCCGCGCCGGCGCCGCTGGAGGTCCACAAGGCCTGGACGCGGCTCACGCACAAATACCGGTGGCCCATCCTCGCGCTGACGGCGCTGTCCTGGGCCCTCGCGCCGCTCGCGCCGGGCCTGCTGAGGGAGTGCAGCAACGCCGTCACGGCAGCGCCGGGTTCGCCGAGCAAGAAGGCTAATCGCGCGATCGCGCGCGCGTTCCCGGCGTCGTCCAAGGCCGCGACGCTCGTCGTCCTCGCGGAGGGGCCCCTGCTCGCATCACACGAAGAATGGTGCGGCTTCGAGCGCGCATTGGCGGCCTCCATACAATCCGAGCATGCATCGTTCCTCAAGGCGCCGCTCGCGTCGTACTGTCTATTAGCAGACCGCAACCTCACGTACCTCGCGGCGAACTTCGTGTCCCACGAAGCGGCGCAGTTCGTCATAACGTATGATGCAAGCCGGGGCCAGGCGGCCACATCAAAGTTCGTAGCATACGTCGAGGACAAGGCGCAGTCACTAAAACCCCATCACTACAAGGTAGGCGCGACGGGCTTCGACGCCTTCGCCCGGGCGAGCGTCGAGGGCGAGCGCAAGGACCTGAGTGCCGTGGACGAGATCAGCGTGCCGCTCGCTTTGTTAGTCATGGCCCTCACGCTCGCTTGCGTACCATTACTCGTACTGCCAATCGTCAACATGCTCACGGCCACGATCATCGAGTTCGTGGTGGTGCGTTTATTAGCCAAATCCATGACCATCGCGCCCTTCGTGCCGTCGATCATGCTCACCGTTACATTAGCTATCTCCTTCGACTACTCGCTGTTTGTGTGCTCGCGATATCTCGAGGCGAGGCGCGCGGGCGTCTCCAATCACGTCCGCGTCGACGCGGTCAACCGGGGCGCGGGCCGGACCATTGTCGTGAGCGGATCGACATTGATAGCGTGCTTCCTCGGTTTGCTGTGCTTTCCGAACAACATACTCAGGGGCGTCGGCGCGGCGGTCGCCGTCGGCTTGGCGTGTGCGGTGCTCGTCAATTTACTCGTGTCTCCCGCGTTGTTACATGTTTGTGGAGAGCGCCTGTGCCGAGCGCAGGACGTGGTCGTGCGCAAGGTTATGACGTATGTCCGCCGATCGACCGACGAGGACTACGTTCCCCTCTCTCCATCAAGACCGAAACAGAGGAACCCCTTCCGCTTCTTGTCGGACCTCGCCTGGCGCGATTCAAAATACGCGGTGGCCGCTTTGTGCGTAGTGGTCGCCGTTACCATGCCGGCGTGCGCGAGGGCGACTCATTTACGGACCGTGGCCGACCCGGTCATGGTCGCGCCGTCGCCCTCGGAGCCGCAGCGGACGCTGGATAGACTCGGAAAAACGTTCGGGGCCGGCGCCGTCGCGCCGTACACCGTGTTGTTTGAGGGTCCTTTTACGGACGCTGCCATCAAGGAGGCTGACGCGTTCCTCACGGCACTGGGCGAGCCCTACGCCGGGCCGACGTCGCTAAACGGGACGCTCCTATCAGTAAGCGACTACGCGTCATGTGTTTTTAGCAGCTCTGACTGGTGCCTCTCGCTGAAAGCTTTATATGCGACGTCCGTGACGAAAAGCGCCTTCCGCGCCACCGTGTCGCTGAGAGCCAACCCCTATAGTAATAGGGGCCTCAAATGGCTCAAGAAAGCGCGCAAGAAATGTACTTCGGGAATATATATAAATGGCCCGGCGGCGGGCCTCTCCGACGTCGTCGACGCGCTGTACGCGAGCTTCCCGCGCGTCGTCGGCGCGACGTTGGGGGTGGTCTTCGTGTTGCTTTCCTTATCATTCAAATCGGTGCTGGTGGCGGCGCGGAGCGTCCTTTGTTTGGCACTTACTTTATCCTTCGCCTTCGGCTGCTGCGTTTTGATATATCAGGACCACAGGTTATCCATCGACTTCCTCACGACGCGGACGGCGGACCGGGGCGTCTCGTGGCTCGCGCCTCTCTTATGTTTCACGATCGTCGTCGGGTTGGGTTTGGATTATGACATCTTCTTCCTAGCGAGGGTCCACGAGTACCGCTTCGTGGGGCGATTGTCGGACCGCGACGCGTGCGTCGAGGCGGCCGCGCGGACGGGCACGGTCATCTCGTCGGCGGCGGTGATCATGGCCGTCGCGTTCTCTGGTTTATTCTTCTCCACCACAACTATATTGAACCAGGCGGCGTTCCTGCTCACGTGCGCCGTGCTCTTCGACGCCTTCGTCGTGCGCGCGCTCGTGACGCCGTCGCTGCTGGCGCTTTCAGGTGAATACGCGTGGTGGCCGTCCGTGCCCCCTGTATCGGGGCCCCTGGCCGAGGGCCTCGCGCGCGTCGACGACGACGCCGCGTCCGACGACGACGACGGCGGGGTCGATATCTAATGTGTCTGTACTTACATCATCGAGTCGCCGGCCCAGGGCGCGCGGTCGTCGGCCTTGAGGTAGGCGCCGAGCGTCACGTGCATCGTGATGAGCTTCATGTACGGCTCGAGCGTCGCGCGGAGCTTTTCGCGCGACGGCTCGTCCCAGGCGTCCGGGAACTGGCTCATCGCCGCGTCGAGGACGTGGAAGAGCGCGCAGTCCGCGTAGGTGATCGTGTCTCCAAACAAGTAGCGGCCGCCCGGTCTATTGTCAATTAATGTAACGAAGTGCGCGAGCCAGCGGTCCAGGCGTCCTCCGTCCTTCACAAATTCCGCGACGGCGACTTTAGCCTCGTCCATCTGGACGGAGTAGGACTCCGTGGGCTTGACGGGGTGGAAGGGCGCGCGGCCGTCGGCGAGGAAGTCGCAGGCCGAGAGGGTTACTTGCTGCGCCCGGGCTTTGTCCTCGAGCGAATGCGGGACCAGGCCGAACTTCTCGCCGAGGTATTCCAAAATGGCTGGCGTCTGCGAGAGCTCGAACCCCGTAGCCGTGTTGCGCAGGATCGGCGGCGCAAAGTGCTTGGGCGTCTTGGCGAGAATCGTCGCGACCGGCGTCGGCTCCTTGGGGTACGCCGCGATGATTTCGGGGATCCCATCCCCTTGCATCGTGTACTTTACGTCCGCCGCGGCGAAGACGAGCTTGACGAGTTCCGCGCGGCCTCGGAAGGCGCCGCCGCCCCAGTACACGATCTCCCACTTGTCTCCATGTTGCTCTTTGTTCTTCTGCTTGCCGCGGCCGGCCCAGAGGGTTCCCAGGCTCTCAGCTAGGATGGAAGTCATGAGTATTGCGAAAGACGTCTCTTGCCCTGCCGAATCGGTGCTAGCGGACTGTAAAGTCACTAGCAATTCGGTCCAGCCCGGGTGGGCCCGGGGGGAGCGGGAGGGGTACGGGGAACCGCGACGTAACTAGCCTGAGCCTGGACTGTAGTTGTACATCGAGTCGCCGCGCGAGCGAAAAAGCCCGGGCCGTCCACAACACAATCTCTCTGACTCTCACACACAAGTTACTCCCCTCGAGGAGACGCAGGAGGGCTCGGCAGCGCGTCGTCGGCGATCGACTTCGCCCACCATCGCCGCCGCCGCTCCAGCTCCACGCGGTCCTCGTCGTGCAGCAGCGACGCGTCGACGCCGTCGAGGCGCCGTGCGACGCGCTTGAGCCGTCGGAACGTGACGGAGAGCCGGCTCGGCGCCCGCGCCACGACGTCGCCGACGGCGCATCCCGCCGCCGCGCCGTTGCACACGCGGTCGTCGACCGTATCCGCGCGCGCCGCGGCGATACCGTGCTTCAGCGAGAGATACGCGGCGTCCGCGAAGGCTACGACGCTCCGCGGCCGCAGCAGCACCGACGCCACGCGCTCGTCGCCGTCCGTGAAGAAGTCGAGGCGCGCGCTCGACTCCAGACTCACGATCACCGCGCACGGCTCGTAGAGGGGCCCGTCCGCGTGCGAAGCGATGCCCGAGCCCTCGACGTACTCGTTGACGAGCGCCTGGTCCGGGAGCCGCCCGTCGGGGAAGAAGGCGGCGGCGCGCCGCGCGAGCGCGCGCAGGCACGGCGGCAGCGGCTCCGTCCAGGCCCCGTCCGGGTGCGGCGTGCCGCCCACGCTCAGCAGGCGCCGCCGCGGCAGCGGCGCCCAGCCGTCCAGCCGTCGCAGCGCCGTGGCCAGTGCGCGCGCCTCGCGCTCGTCGACGAACTCGGCCGCGTAGCGGATCGTCGGCGGCGCCGCCGGCAGCGGCGGCGGCACCGCGACGGCGGCGGTCGGCGGCGGCGGCGGGTTCGCGGCGCGCTGCTTGCGCGCCTCGCGCTTCGCGGCGGCGAGCGCGGCGCCGAAGTCAAGTGCTGTCGACATTGGTTGTCTGCCGCGCCGCTTTTGCAATGTATATGCCTGTCGCGCAGCTTCGGTGATTGTGCTGCTGCTTTTTTAGGCCCAGCTGATTTTTAAGCCAGGGAGAGCCTTGGTCACCACTCGGCTCGCGGGGGCGCACAGCTCACGGAAAGGTTCCAGCAAGAAGTTGGCTATAGATCAAAGCCAAAACAAATCAAAATGTGAGCTTGCTCACCAAACAGGTCTGGTGCGCAAAAGACGAGCTAGCGGTCGGTAAGACACTAGCAAGCAAGCGCAGCAAAGCAGCCGGAAGCATAGCTGCCTCCGGGCTCCCATTTGAGACGCCAACGCCATGCTGCAGCGGTGCCGCCACCTCTCGCTCATGCCATTTCGCCGCCGCGACTTCTCGCGCCTCGCACTCGCGCGCACGCCGCCCTTCGCGCTCGAGCGCTATTTCGCGGAGCACGAGTTCTCGTGCAAGATCTCGGCGTGCAGCAGCGACACCGAGGCCATTTCGTTGAACGATGTGCTCGCGCTCATGGACGCCGAGACGCGGCGCCTCTGGGACGAGCAGAGCCTGGGCTACACGGAAGTCAAGGGCCATCCCGCGATGCTCGCGTTGCTGGGGGAAGCGTATGGCCTGGAGCCGCACTGCTTCCAGGAGGTCGCCCCGCAGGAGGGCATCTTGCTGGCGTACGCGGCGCTGCTGGAGCCGGGCGACGGCGTCGTCTGCACGGCGCCGGGCTACCAGTCGTTCCACACGTGCGCCGAGCAGGCCGGCGGCGCGGTGACCTTCTGGCAATGTCGCGTGGACGAGAGCGGCGCGCGCTTCGACGTCGACGACCTTGTGAAGGCGTGCGACGCGACGCCGAACCTCAAGGTTGTAAGTGTGAACTTCCCGCACAATCCGACCGGTGCACTGCCGTCTTCGGAGGAGTGGGCGCGCATCGTCGCCATTTGCGAGGCACGCGGCGCGTACCTCTTCGCCGACGAGATCTACCGGGGCCTCGGCCCGAGGACGCTCGAGAGCGCGGCGACGGCCTACGACAAGGGTATCAGCCTCGGCGGGCTGTCGAAGAGCATGGGCATGCCCGGCGTGCGGATCGGGTGGCTCGCGACGCGGGACGTCCGCTTTCTGCGACGCGTCGCCGAGCTCCGGGACTACACGACGATCTGCTCGTCGGCGCCCTCCCAAATCTTGGCGATGGCCGCGTTACAAAATAGAGACCACCTGTGGCACCGCGCCAACGCGTACGTCGACGCCGGCCGGCGCGCCGTCGAAGCGGTGCTGGCGCGGCACGAAGACGTGCTCTCCTGGGGCGCGGGCCCGGCCGCCGGTCCCATAGGCTGGGTGCGGCTCCGCCGCGGCTCGGCGAGTCAATACGCGGAGGCGCTCGTGCGGTCGGACGACGGCATCATGCTGCTGCCCTCCACGGTCTTCGGCGCGGGCGACGGCCACGTGCGCGTCGGCTTCGGCCGGGACGCGTCGCCCGCCTATATGGCGGCCTGGGCCGCGACGCTAGACGACGCGGCCCATCCGGCGACGCAGCTGCTCCGCGAGGGGTGAGGCGCGACTGTTGTGTTTATAAGTATTGTTACAAAGATCTCAGGCGTCCTCCTTCGGGTTGTACTTCTCGTTGAGCGCCTCCTCGACCTGGTTCATGCCGACCGCGCCGGCCACGAACATCGTGAAGAGCACGCCGAAGGCGAAGAAGATCCATAAAGCAGTGTCCTTCTCGTCCGTATCTAAAGCAGCCTTGAGCAGCAGCGTGTAGATGCCGAGCAGGCACGCCCAGAGCACGATGAACAGCGAGCAGATGATGCCCAGGTCCTCACAACTTAAATAGCAGGCGATGTTCCACTCGCACTGCGTGCCGTCGCTTCTATTATAAATGCACTTGTAGGGGCTGTAGCCCCGCTGCGCGTTCATCTCCTTCAGCGTCGACGGCCGTGACTGGCGCTCATCGCGCACGCGGGGCTTCTCCTGCGCGGGGGTTTTGCCGTTGCGCTCGCGCTCGTCGCTCTCGCTCGCTCGCGTGGTCCTGGGGTCTCTCTCGCGCTCTCGTGCTCTCGCGTTCGCGCGCCCGTCGCTCGCGCGCGGCGGCGGTCGCTGGCGCCGACGCGACGACGGCCGGGCCGCGCCGCCGGCGCCGCGGCGCCGCGCGACGACGGGGGGGAGCGGGGCAGCCCCGGCCGCGATTGCCTTCCTCGGGGGCTGCCCTCCTCCCCATGGTGCAAGGCGCCCCCTTCCGTCCGACGTAAGTTGTAGATCGGCGCCGCAGCATACGAGCAGCACCTGCTCGGGCTCCGCTTCGCCCTTCATGGCGCCGCGCTGGCCCCTCAATGAGCGGCGAGGCAAGGCCGTCAAAAGCGTAAAAGCGAGCCTCTCGGGGGCTCGACTGTTCCTCGCGAGGCTTCCCGCGCGGCCCCGCGTTGTTTGATGACGGCTGGCCCCAAGCCGGAGGGCTATGGAAGCATCCCAAAAAATCTCAAAACCCGAAACCGGATCCCAAAGCTTTTGCGTGAGACGACGGTAAAAATGGCTCGGTTCGCGCTCCTGGCGGTGTGCGCAGCACGGGGCGCTGTCGCCCTCGTGCCGCCGGCGGCGCCGGCGGCCCGGAGCCAGCTGCGGATGGCCGGCGACGCGGAGCTGGTCCCTGTGAACGAGGACTCCATCAAAACCTCTTCGGCCGTCACGGCCGGCGGCGCCGGCTTCCTGGTGGGCGGCCCGGTCTTCGGCGCGCTCACGGCGGCGGCCGGCAACTACGCGGCGAACCAGGAGTCCGAGGTATGAAGCGGCGTCCGGAACCGGTCGCGCATGTTAGGCGCGTTTCCGCCCCGTTTGGCGGCGTTCCGCGCGCGCGGTGCTGCCTTCACTTGATCAGCCGCATGCGTGGCCCTACGGCAGCGTGGCGCGGCGGCGCCGCGCCGCGAAACCGGGTTGTATGGTGATATAAAGGGCGCCACCTGGCGGCGCGCGCGCGGCCGCGCGCGGCGCCGCCGCCGCCCCCGGCGGGCGCGGCGCCGCGCGCGTGCCTGCTGATGCGGGGCGCGCTGCGGCCGCCGTCCTCCGGCCCGGCGCGGCGCGCGAGCGCCCATGTGCCGTCCTGGCCTCGTGGCGTCGGCTCGAGACGGCACTCGCGTGCCGTCGCGGCCGCGGCGCGGGCCGGAGAGGCGCCCTTCCCGCCGGGGCTGGCAGCGACAAGCCACGCGAGAGACGAAGCCCGTCAACAACACCCCGCGCCCGAACGCAGGTCGGCGAGGTCGTCCGCGGCGTCGGCAAGGTCAGCCTCGACGTCTACAACTTCCTCCTCAAAATCAACGGCAAGTACGACCTCACGGACAAGGCCGGCTCGCAGCTCAAGGACCAGCTCAACAAGCTGAAGGCGGGCTCCTCGGGCGAGACCATCGCCAAGGTCGAGGACGCCCTGTCCAAGGCCACGTCGAAATTCAACGAGCTCGACAAGGAGTACGACCTCGTCGAGAAGGGCAAGCAGGCCCTCGGCTACGCCGGCGACCTCTCGGCCAAGGCCATCGACAAGGGCCTCGAGCTCAACGCCGAGTACAAGCTCACGGACCAGGTCGTCGCCAAGGTGACCGAGGCCAGCAGCGCGGCGGCCGCGAAGGCGACGAAGAAATCGGCGTAGGGGGTGTATCGCGGGGCGTCGTTTGAACAAGTAAGCCCCGGAAATTATCACATCCCCTTCATCTGCCGCGACAGAACCGTCGCCCGCTGCTCTACTATTTTGCCGGCCCGTTCGAAGCGCGCGCGGTCCTCGCGGCTCGCGCCGAGCGTCTGCTTCGCGCCCTCGTAGCCGCCGAAGAGCTGGATGAGCGGTCCCTTGGGCAGGGACGCGCCGTACTTGCCGGCCTGCGCGTTGAACTTCGCGCCGGCAGCCAGCCACCAAACACTTGTCGCTCGAGCACGTTTATTTGCATGTGGGACTTTTATGAGAAGTTAAAAGATCTCTGGACGAGTATTCCTTTTTTGCTAGTGTGTTACAGGCGCTAGCTCCGAGGTGCCTCGAAATCGATATTTGGCAGCCGGTT
>Ga0209404_10002326_pt1 | contig 11860 bp, 9 predicted proteins | sample TroAtlMetagenome_2_FD_187447 | JGI IMG/M metagenome (GOLD analysis project Ga0209404, IMG submission 187447) | Marine eukaryotic phytoplankton communities from Atlantic Ocean - Tropical Atlantic ANT8 Metagenome (SPAdes) (version 2) | ecosystem: Environmental > Aquatic > Marine > Oceanic | place...
GGGAAACCGTCCTGGCGAGGTGGCCCACCGAATCGCATCGCGCATATGCTGCACGAAAGTCTCCGTTTGGACCCAAAGATCTTCGGGGGCGGCGCCATCGATCCCGTTCTGAGTCAGGTTGGAGATGTCGTTGCCCCCCATGGTGATGATGAAGAGGGTCTTTTTGTCCCGCTCTTCGGGGGGGACACATTCGGTCATCAAGCCGTTGTCCACCATGAGATCGTCTGTGCGCGCCCCGTATCGAGAGCAGCAGGAAAAATCTCCAGAGTCCCGAGTGAGACACCGACTGTTTAGAAAATTGACCTGGTACCAGAGGATATCGGGGGGCGTGAGGTCGAAATGGGCCGACAATTGCTGTGCGAGCCGGACTCGATAAAATTGAGAGGGGTCAGTGGGAGGGGTGCCGACGCTGACCGAGTCTCCGACAAAGACGACCCGTTCTACACCTTCGATTCGCTGATGATTTGTGCCCAGACAGTGTCGACCGTAGGTGGGCTCGAATTGTTCGTAGTCTGGCCCAAGGCCTGGGTCGTTGACGAACTGTTGTTGGAAGCAGTCGTCGAGGGTCTGAGGCTCCAAGTCTTCACCGCCATCGGGCGGCACAGCACCCACGTCAACGGTCGCAACGGCGTCGACAGCCGGGGCCGCATCCGCGATGGAGCCGGCATCTTGTGGAGAGCCGGCGTCCACCACCAGAGCCGCGTCGTTGATGGAGGCCATCGAATCCACGGGCGGGGGCGATGCATCGGCCATCGGGGGCGCCGAGCCATCGGAGGTCGATTCCCCCTGAGCATCGGCCATGGGGATGGCGGACACATCTGCGGCATCGGTCGGTGGCGAGGCTGCATCCTCACAGGAAATCACCAGTCCGACGATGGCCAAAATGAGAACAATTCGAGTCATCATGGAATCTCTCCAACCCGCTTTCGGGCCTCGAGGAGGGCGCGAACCGAGGAGGCCTTCTCGGCAATGAGTAAGCGTTGGCGGGTCTCGTCCCCCGCTGGGCCCAACTGCCGCAAAGCGCGTGCACACGCCTCCCTCAAGAAGACATCATCGATCGCACTGCCAAACGCGCTCGCCAAAGCAGCCACGGCGCCCTCTCCGGCCCGGAGACCGAGAACCAAAGCTGCCTTGCGACGCAGGACTGGACGCGCCCCCTCGTCGGCCAATAGAGCCCCTACAAAGCTGAGCGTCGGTTGATCTATGGCATAGGCCATGGCGGAAACGGCTCGAGCGCGGCGCACCAGGTCTTGACTCGAGTCCCGAGCAATGGATTCGAGGGCTGGTCCGAGATGAGAGCCTAGACCTGCATAATCACTGGCCTCGGGTACGAATTCATAGCCAGAAAACCACTGTAGAAGACGTTGTCGTACGGTCTCTATTGACGCGTCGAGAACCCCATTCACGATGGGCGTCGACCCGACTGGAGGCTGCGTCTGCCCCCAGCCTGGGAGAGGCGCACACACGAGCATGAAGATGAGAAATCGACTCGCCATCAAAGCCCTCATTTCACGGCCGGATTGCGAAGGAGAATGAAACCTTGGTCATCGGTCACCTGCGATGCGGCACTCCCTGCAGCCCAAAACATGAGATTCGACGCATCAAATTCAATGCACTCATCGTAATCCACCACACCATCTAAGTCCCGGTCCTCATCTAGGTTACATTCGGCCGTGTCGGGAATCGGATCGAAAGACACGCCTTCGGCCTCGCTGGTGTGAAAGAGTCCAAGATAATGACCGCCTTCATGGGCCATGGTCAGCCCCAATTGTCGCGGTTTAATGCGCAGACTCATGGTCGTCACGGCGACGCCACTTTGGCTCGTGCCGTGAACGGCGGGCCCGGGGATGCCGCCGGAGTGCCCCAATAGGATGAAACCGGCTCGACCGCCCACGACCTCTCGCACCATGAAGAAATTGAGCGCAGGCTTCGCGGTACAGCCGAACGCCTCGGCTTGACCCGAGAGAGTGAACATCCTGCTCAGCTCCGAAGCGGGCCCCTCGATGGTGTCGATGACCGCAAATCGCTCACCGTCTGACTCAGGAAGGTCACAGTAGTACACCGTCCCGATGCGAAGTCCGCGCTGAGCATAGACCGCGCGGAGTGTATCGAGGGCTATTTTGAGAGCGGGGTCGGAAGGTGCCTTGGTCGCATCGAGGTCATGTAGGTCGGCAAAGAAGAGATTGATGTCCAGTCGCCCGGTCGTGGGTGCGCTGAGTCCGCGTTTGAGGAGCGCGCGGACCTCGAGTCGAGCATCGCCCCCTTCTTTGATGAGGTTGAACCGGTAAGGCCCTGGTTGGGGGGCTGTGCGAGGGTTCGACGGGATCAATTGGGTGATATGACCTCGCCCAGGGAAAAAGCGGAGCACGCTCCCAAACGTGTTCCGATAATCAAAGAGTTGTCGTCCCGAGGGATCGGTCATCTCTGCGATGACCATCAAATCTCCACCACTGCCGTTGGCCATGAGAGCGACACTGAGTGCGTCGGAGGGCATGTTCAAAGTCAGGGATTCGCTCGGTGAGTTCGAAACAAAGAGATCATCGGCGAGCACGACCTCTTCGAGCCAGGCCCCCTCCGATGGGGGGCTGATACAGGTGCCCAAAGCGAGGCTACAAATGGTGTCCCCTGCACAATCGCCGTTGTCGCCGCAGTGAGGAAGACACGCGCCGCCATCGCAGAGGTACCCACCGCGACAGTCGAGGGGGCGGGCACAAGAAACGAAGCAAGACCCCTGCAAGCAGCGACCCATTCGACACTCTTCGTCGGCTCGGCACGCTCGAGAACAATACCCGTTCGGATAAGACTGACCGGTGAGACAATGACCACTTTCACAGTCCTGATCGGATGCGCAAAAGGCGCCATCGGGGTTGGGCGGTCCGTCGCCCGGCACACAGTCACCCGACTCCAGATCACAGTGCGTTCCATTTGTGCACTCGGCGTTGCTCTGGCAGCGTGGCACGCACGCTTTTAGGGCAACGATTTCGCCGTCCGGGTCTCGCCTTTGCGACACCGGACGACAGAGGTAGCCGGCAGCCACTCTGCACTCATCATCGACAGTGCAGGCGGACAGACACACATCCTCTCCGTTCAGGGTGACGCAGAGACTTCCCTGTGCGCACGGAAGAAAATCCTGACCGCAACGGGCCGAGCAATATCCCTCACGAAAGGGGATGCCCTCCAAACATAGGCCGCCATTGCAGACATCATTGAGGGTGCAGGGGTCGCCCACGGTCCGCGGACCCCGGACCAAACAATCGCCCGTCTGTCGCTGACATCGCAGCCCCGGTTCACAATCGAGATCCGTCTCACAAAGCGGCAGACAAACACCGACTTCACTGCCGTCAGCATTTCGGACATCTGCTCGGGGGCTACAGCGATATTCCATTCTGCAATCATGGTTGCCATTGGCGGTGAGGCAGCCATCCAGGCAGTAGTTCCCCTGCTCACCGACGGCCTCGCAGAGCGACTCGTCATCACAGTCCCCTGCATCGTCGCCACATTCGACGGAGCAATAGCCGCCCGACATTTGAAGGCACACGGGCGCCTCTCCGTCTTCCAATTCATCGGCAATGAGTTGGCAATCCGCGGCCAAAGTACACGGTGCACCCACGGCACCGGTCAGGGCCCTGCCCGACTCCACGTCCTTGCACGCCGTAAGCGCACACACGAGAGCCCACAGCAGCACGATACTGGGCTGGAGCAAGGGTGAAACGGGCCTGTGAATGCAGGTGTGTGCATGGGGGGATGACCGTGCACTGGACGGCGTATGGCGTCTTTCCCCCCGCACACTCGACCTACGTGGGGGGTTCGAATCGAGCGAACTCGAGTCGTTCCATCAAGAAAAGCACCTGATACACATCGGCCTCGTCCACGCCCGGAATCGAAATCAGGCGGCCGAATTGGTCCAAAATGGACTCTTCGTCACTGATGGCGTTGAAGATTCGAAGTTTCTTGGTACTCAAACGCAAATCGACAGCCGTCAGACGCCGGTGGCGGAGACGCCGAAAAATCAACTCTTCTCGATGGATGAAGTGGTCCTTGAGTTCATCCAATGTCAGACGTCGCTCTACCCCTTGCGTGATCAGCGCATACGCTGTGGTTTCGAGGGGTACGATTTGGGTGCGTGCGCGCTCGCCGCTGTAAAACGCGTATTCGCCGCCCGGCCAGCCGAAAATCTCCAAGAGTTTGGTGCTGATCTGCCGTGAGAGAACATCGAAGAGCGCGTGCGGCGTAATGGCGCCGATTTGAACCAATGCGTCTCCCAAATGACCCGCGTAGTCATCCAAACTCTCAAAGGCGCGTTGCAGCGTTTCACGGGCCACGATGCGCCGGTCTACGAGGTATTCGCCCAAGAGTTCGCCACGCAGATTACTGGTCACGTGCTCCGGTCGTCCATGGCGCCAATAAATCTCTTTTTGTCGCTCGTCACAGGACAGGGTCATTCGACCGTCAGCGTGACAGGCGGCATAGCGATAGAGGAGTCGAGGAAAGTCGAATCGCCCAAACGTGCCCTTGAACTCTGGCTCGTTTCCTTCGGCGGACCCCCCCAAGAGCCCGGGCAAATCTCGCGGGTCGAGCCAGGTGGAGTCGTCCACGGAAACCCGATGCGCCATCGCCAGACCTGCGTCCCGAATCCGCTGACGCAGACTCGTCAAGCTCATGGGCCCCACCACATCACCGTCCCGGTCGCGGAGACGAAAACGGCTCCTCGATGACCAAACGACGCTGCGTTCGGAGTGGGTCACCCCCAACATGCCCATAGGCCGTGGCCCTTGGCGAATGGCCTCTAAGATAGATGGCGTTCGCTCGATCTTTCGGTCGATTACGTTGTGCCGGGTCTCCTCTTCTTCCATTTCTTTGGCAAAAACGGACTTCATGAACCGACCCATGTCCTGGGCCGCCACACGCGTCTTTTCGTTGAAAAGATGGTCGAGTAGCGCATCGCAAAAGGCGGCGGCATTTGGATATCTGTCCTCGGGCTCTCGGGCTAAGGCGCGTCGCAAGATGTCCAAGAGCGCCGGGCTGGTGCCCTTAGGGAGTTTTTCCAACGCCGGTTCGATCTCGCTGGCCCTCAAGAGCATGACTGTCTCGAGGTCTGTCTTGCCTCGGAAGAGGCGATTCATGGCCAACATCTCGTAGAGGATGATGCCGGCGCAAAAGAGGTCAGAAGCAGGCCCCAGCACTTCGCCCGAGACCTGCTCGGGGCTCATATAGCCTACCTTACCCTCGGTCGCAGACTTCTTGCCTTTGCGACCCTTGTTTCGCGCCCGAGCGACACCAAAATCACCGATCTTCACGGCCCCGTCGTAGCCGATGAGCACATTGGACGGGGAGACATCACGATGGATGACGCCGAGCCCTCGCCCCCGCTCGTCGGTCGCCGAGTGGGCCAGTTCTAGCCCTTGTAAGAATTCGGCAGCGATATAGACCGCCAATTTCTCGGGGACGCGCAGTTTGAGTTCGGAGCAGCGAATGAGTAATTGGAGCAGATCCTTGCCAAAGACGTACTCCATAGCGATGAAGTAGGCGTCGTCCACCGCACCCAAGTCATAGACCTGGACCACATTGGCGTGCCGCAACCCCACCACCAACTTGGCTTCGTCGATGAACATCCGAATGAAGTCGTCATTGCTGGTGAGCTTGGGGTGCATTTTCTTGATGACCACGGTGCGCTCGAAGCCTGCTGCGCCGTAATGCCGCGCACGCCACACCTCTGCCATGCCCCCGGAACCGATGGGGTCGAGGAGAAGATACTTACCGAATCGTCGTGGTTGGTGGCTCACCGTGTCCGCAAATTGTCGGTGTCCGAGGCTGGACCGTGGGTGATCATAACCGCACCCCGTCTCCGGCACCACCCACGCGGTACACGCCTGCCGTTGTCTTTGTCCGGCTTGGGCGCTAATATCCCCGCCTTTCCACTCTCGAACCCGGTATTTGACCGCAACAATGGACCTTCCCGGCACGACAGATACGCTGATCATCGGCGCAGGCCTCGCAGGCTTGTCCACAGCGCTCCACCACGATGGGGACGCCATCATCGTGGAGCGTGAAAACTACGTTGGTGGTAAAGCGCGGAGTGAATTCATCGAAGGGTTTACCTTCGACGTCACTGGACATTGGCTACATCTCAGGGACCCGGAAATGCGTGCGCTCGCATTCGAACTCTTGGGTGAAGACCATTTCCTCCGAATTCGACGAATGAGCCGAATTTGGTCTCATGGCGCCTACACCAAGTATCCCTTCCAGGCGAACACCTACGGCTTACCGCCGGACGTGATCAAGGAATGCATCATGGGGGCAGTGGAAGCGGATCGCGCGCTGCCCGAGAAAATCGAATTGGCCGACGAACCCGAGAATTTTGCCGATTGGATTCGGTTCTATTTCGGAGACGGGATCGCCAAGCATTTCATGGTGCCCTACAACGCGAAGCTCTGGGATGTACCCGCGACGGAGATCACCAGTCGATGGTGCCAACGATTCGTCCCGAGACCACGCCTAGAAGACATCGTGGCCGGCGCTGTGGGCTGTAATGAAAAGGCCATGGGGTACAACGCCGAATTCTTGTACCCCAAGAGTGGCGGCATTCAGACCTTGGCCGATGCCATGGGTGATGCCGTCGGCCGAGAACGAATTTACACCGAGTGCACGGTGACCAGCATCGATCACGAAAATCGGACGGCGCATTTGGCCGATGGCCGGCAAATTCAGTACCGGCATTTGGTCAACACCATGGCCCTGCCCCTCTTCATCGACGCATTGCGGGACGTCCCCGAGGCGGTTCGCTCGGCTCGAAAGACGCTGCGTGCGAACGAAGTCGTGTATTTGAACGTCGGCATCGACGCTCCCGTGGGTCAACCGGACCATTGGATATACGTCCCCGAGTTGAAGTGGCCCATGTATCGCGTGGGATCGTTCTCGAATGCGAACCCGGCCATGGCACCTGAGGGCTGCAGCTCGCTCTATATCGAACTCTCCGATAGAGATACGCCCCTAGAGACGCTCCGCCCCACCATTGAGGCGGGATTGGTCGCCATGGGGCTGATCGACGATCCAAAATCGATTCGTTTTATGGAAAGTCGACGGATCAAGAACGCCTATGTGATCTATGATTTTGACTACCATGCCGGTCGAGGCACGATTCAAGACTGGCTCGGTCAACAAGGGATTTGGAGCGTGGGTCGCTACGGTGACTGGAATTATTCCTCAATGGAAGACGCGCTCATCGACGGCCGCCGTACTGCGGCCGAGTTGAAGGGAGGCGGGCGGTGACCTCACCGAGCCCCGAAGTATCCATCGTCATCCCGGTCTACAACGAAGAAGGCATCCTTGCCGACTCGTTGACGGAACTCATGGAAGGCCTCGAAGACGTTGATTTCTCTTACGAAATCATTGTCGCCGAGAATGGCTCCAAGGACGACACGGTGGCATTGGCCGAAGGCTTCGCTGCCGATTTCGAACAGGTGAGTACCTTCTCGGCCGGCGAACCCAATTACGGGAAAGCGCTCAGAGAAGGGATTCTTCGCGCCAAAGGGGTCTTCGTCATTTGTGACGAAATCGATCTCTGCGATGTGAGTTTCTACCAGGTGGCCATTCCCAAGCTGCGCGAAGGCTACGACTTGGTCGTGGGCAGCAAGCGCGCACCGGGTGCCCGGGATCGACGGCCCTTGTATCGCCGTGCTGCGACCCGCGTACTCAACGGGATGTTGCGGGTAGCGGTCGGCTTCAAGGGCACCGATACCCACGGACTCAAGGCGTTTAGGCGAGAAGCCCTCTTGTCCATCGTCCAAGACTGCGTGGTGGAAAAGGACATGTTTGCCAGTGAGTTCGTAGTCCGGACCCACCGGAGCGAACGTCGATGGACCGAAGTGCCCATCGATTTGGTGGAGAAACGCCCGCCCTCAATCCACCTTTTTCGTCGGGTACCCAACGTCCTGCGCAATATCGTGCGGTTGACGCTCATCATTCGCGCCGGTCGCGATCTTCCTCGCCGGTGACCTCTTGAGCGCGGCGACCGCCAGCGTCGGGGTCGACGTCGACAGTCTGAGATTCTATTACCGGATTCACGGTCTGGACGAAGCCCAAGCCACCAATGCCGCCTGGACCGTAGGCGTGCCACGATTCTTGTCACTCTTCGCCGAAGTTGGGATTCCGGCCACTTTCTATTGTGTCGCCGAAGACCTGGATATCGAAGACAACCGAGACCGCATTCGGGCCATCGCTGAGGCCGGACACGAGGTCGGAAATCATACTTGGCGACACCCCTACAGCCTCACCCGACTCACCGCCGAGGACATGGCGACCGAGATCGGAGAAGGTCGACGACGACTCGAAGATGCAGCTCGCGTCCCGGTGGTCGGGTTTCGCGCCCCTGGCTACAACACCAACGCCGACGTCGTGAACCACGTCATCGAGAGTGGTCATCGCTACGATTCCAGCGTTTTCCCATGTGCCCCCTACTATCTGGCCAAAGCGGGTGTGATGGGGCTGATGACCCTACGGGGGCGACGCAGTAAGAGCGTTTTGGGCAGCCCCGGCGTGCTACTCGCGCCACGAAATCCCTACCCCATGGCCACCAACCCTCACCGCCGAAATGAAGGCGGCTTGGTTCAGTATCCGATCAGCGTGGCCTTGGGTGTACCCCTCATCGGCACCGCCTTTACGGCGATGGGACAGGCAGCAACCCGGGCGGCCGTGGCCGTCGGACTGCGCACGTGCCGGCACCTGACCGTCGAGTTTCACGCTGTCGATCTGATGAGCTTGAATGATGACGGCCTCGACCCGATGCTAGGGGTGCAGCCCGACCTGAAGGCATCGGTGAGTCGAAAACATCGCATTTTTGCCGCGCTGCTCAGACAATTGAAGGCACAGACGCGCGTTGAGCGTCTGGACCGCTTGACCGCCGAAAGCGCGGCAACGAAATGAGGGTGATGGGACGCCAAATGAGTCGAGGATGGTTGATTGGGCTCGCGGCTGCGGCGCTCTTGGCGTGCGTGCCGCAAAAGCCGGTCAAGCCCCTGTACAACCCGCGCAGCCAAGGCGAATTGCTCCGTGATTGGGGAGACGCCTTCAATACCCGCGATATCGTCCAACTTCGCCTGCTCATTCACCCAACGCGCAGAAATGCCTTCGATGCCGAACAGACCCGGATGATGAGTGAGTTGACGACCATCCGAATCGACCATTTCCTCATCGGGCATGCAGTCCGCGTCAACGACACCATGCCCGGCAACCAAGTGAAGCTTTTCGTCCACGACGGCAGACGCCTGACCGGAAAGAACGTCATCATCGTCAAGTCAGAGGGCCGCTGGTGGTTCTGGAAGTACTAAGCGCTTTAATCATCTTGGCGGCCCCCACGGGGAGTACGGATACCCCATGGTCGGGACACCCGTCTCGATCGCTCACTACCAAGGTCCCCGTCGAGCGAGAGCTACAGCCCGCCCCACCGCCTCGATTGGCCGGTCTACAAGTAGAGGCGAACCTCAACGGACCAGTTCGGCACTTCCTCGAATTCTTCAAGAACAGGGGCCGTTTCATCTACGGCCCCTGGTACGCCAAGATGGGTCGCTATCAAGCGATGATGGAGCCCATTCTGGAGGCCCACGGCTTACCCCCCGAGATCATCTACATCTGCATGATCGAAAGCGGGTTTAATCCCGATGCGGTCTCTCGAGCCGCTGCGGTGGGCCCTTGGCAGTTCATGCGGAGCACGGGTGGCGAATACGACCTCCGGTTCGACGAATGGATCGACGAGCGCCGAGACCCGGTCAAAGCAACCGTCGCAGCGGCACGACATCTCAAAGACCTTCACAATCGCTATGGCGGCTGGCCCTTGGCCTTTGCGGCCTATAACGCGGGCGTCGGCAATGTGGCTCGAGCCATCAAGAAGGCGAACACCAACGATTTTTGGCGTCTATCGGCCCTGGGGGCGCTGCCTTATGGGGCCACGCAATACGCCCCCAAAGCCCTCGCAGCCATGATCGTGGGCACCGATCCTGCCTATTTCGGGTTCGCCGAAATCAAGCGGGACGCCCCCTGGTCATTCGAAGAGATACTCGTACCCGGGGGGGCCGATCTAGAGCGTCTCGCCAAACTCGCAGGGACGTCCTTCGCGACCCTCAACAGGCTGAACCCAGAGTTGAGAAGAGGGTTTACCCCCCCCGGTGAGGACTATTCCCTACGCGTGCCGCCGGCATCGGCAGAGGCGCTGCACAAAGGCTTGGCCAAGAAGATGCGAACACGCGTCTTTTTAGAGTACTCCATGCGCTTTGGAGAGCGTCTGATCGATGTCGCGAGAGACCACGGTGTCTCCCTACGAACCCTGCGAAGGCTCAACAAGGTTGAGGGGGAACCTCCCCAGGGGAAGATGATCTTGGTTCCGCGGGTGAAGGGAAAGGCCAAGGGGGCTGATGACGGCGAGCTCCTGGTCATTCAACAACCCAACCTCGAGTTCGTGACTGACGGACTCAAAGAAGTGTTTTTCCCCATTCGGCGCCGGTACGACCTGGAAACTGTGGCTGGTTTTTTCGGTGTCGGCCCGGGGCAGATCGCCCTGTGGAACGGCCTCGATCGACACGGGGCGCTTCGACGGGGAATGGTTCTCCGGATATTCGTCGACCAGGATTTCGACATCCGGACCGCCAAGCTCGTCGATCCAGCGAAAACGATGCGCCTGACTGCGGGCAGCGACGCCGTTTCCAATGTATTGGTCCATGCCGGTAAGACGGGCAAAATCAAACGCGTGAAACACGTGGTCCGCCGGGGCCAGAGTCTATGGACCATCGCCAAGCGTCACGGTGTGACGGTCAAGGCTATCCGTGCAGCCAACGGCATGAGTCGTCGCAAAGGCCTGAGTCCCGGCCAAACCCTCCTCATCCCTAAACCCAAGAGCGCTCGACCCCGCGGGAAAGCCGCCAAACGTGCGCCCAAACGCGGCGCGCGAGGGCGTACGAGCTACAAAGTGCGACGCGGAGACTCGCTCTGGAAGATCGCGAAGAAATTCGGCGTGACCGTCAAAGCGCTCAAGCGCCGCAATGGCATGCGACGACGGAGCCGACTCCGCCCTGGACAACGACTGGTCATCCCGTGAGCCTGCTAGATGTCGATGAGGCATTGCAGCGGGTGCTCGACCAAGTCATGCCTCTCGATGCGGAATGGGTCCCTCTGGCCGAGAGCGTGGGTCGAGTCAGCGCCCAAGAAATCCGAGCGGGCCGCCCACTTCCTGCCTGGGACAACGCCGCCATGGATGGCTATGCAGTCCGGGCCGAAGACGTCCCCACCACCCCCGTGACACTGCCCATGGTAGATGCCGTCGCCGCCGGCGATCGAGGAGATCGACCCGTCAAGAACGGGACAGCCGTCAGGATTTTTACCGGGGCCCCCCTCCCCCCGGGTGCAGACACGGTCATATTGCAGGAAGACAGTGAACTCACCGGGCAACACGTCCGCTTCTTGGAGACGCCAAGGCCCGGACAGCACGTTCGGCGGCGAGGGACGGACACCCGAGAAAATGAGGTCGTCTTGCCCGTCGGTCGCCTGATCACGCCGGGGGATATCTCAGCGATCGCAGGCCAGGGGCAGGCCACGCTCCTAGCGGCGCCTTCGCGTTGTTCTGCAAGCTTCGGTAAAACGTCGGACCTGACGTTTTATCGAACGCCCGATCTGTGTCACTTCAGGTCGCACCACACCCAAAAAGGCGAATCGAAACTTTTGGACACTTGCCAAACGAGGTTGTCACCCCTCCCGCGCCGACGCTTCTTCGATGGCTCCCGCCGATAAGCGCTGAGGAGGAGTTCCGCCAACACATTTCACGCGCGCGGCTATCACGTACCCATCCCGCTCCGAACCATCGCCTCAGCCCGTC
>Ga0209404_10002328_pt1 | contig 11852 bp, 19 predicted proteins | sample TroAtlMetagenome_2_FD_187447 | JGI IMG/M metagenome (GOLD analysis project Ga0209404, IMG submission 187447) | Marine eukaryotic phytoplankton communities from Atlantic Ocean - Tropical Atlantic ANT8 Metagenome (SPAdes) (version 2) | ecosystem: Environmental > Aquatic > Marine > Oceanic...
AGAAATTGAAGCTTTTAGAGCTGGTATCACTCCTCGAACCAAACAAAGTATTGAATGGTTTCGTAAAAAAGTACGAGAGATGTATCGTGGTAGAACTATTAATGACCGCGGGAAAATCATGCGAGATGATGCATTAGACCTCAGAAACAGGCCTAAAAGAATATTTGGTAATATGTACATGTATGTTTATGATGCTAAGCATAAGGATACATTGCCATACTATGATGCATTTCCGCTTGTGATCATGATGGGTCCTGCAGAAAATGGATTTTATGGTATGAATTTGCATTATCTTCCACCAGTACTGAGAGCGAAAGCATTAGATGCTATACTTGGTCAAGGGAAAAACGTACCCGCTAAATACATTAAACCAACTATTCATAGATACTTAACAAAACATGTCAGAAGTCGTTTTGCTTTAGTTGATCAACCTGAATGGGAAATCGCTACATTTCTTCCAACAGCAGATTGGCGAAAGGCGAGTGCATCAAGTGTTTATAAAGATTCAAGAAGGAAAATGTAATGTCATCGATAGATGAATTAAAATCAATAGCCACAGCTAAACTGGGATTTGCTCGAAACAATCAGTTTTTAGTTCAACTTCCTTCAATCGGATCTGGTAATAACTTTTTAGGATTCCTTGGAGACTTATTTCCATTGCCATCAATACCCGGCACACCTTTAAATAATGCACCAACAACTAGAGAGATGAATGTTTTATGTGCAACAGCGCAGTTACCGGGTAAGCAAATATTAACAACTGACCGAAGAATAGGCATGGAAATGCAAAAGGTGGCTTATGGATATGCTGTACCTGAAGTGAATTTAACTTTTTATCTAATGAATGATTATGGTGTAAAAACTTATTTTGATAGTTGGATCAAAAGCACTATAAATGAAGAAGCCGGAACTCCGGCTTATAAGAATGAATATCAACATTCAATAAAAATACATCAACTAAGGAGACCGATTAAAGGTACAAGTGTAAATGTCGGTCCCCTTGGAATTAACTTTGATTTTGGAGGAGGAAGTATCTATGTATGTGAATTACTTGAAGCATTTCCGACTTCATTAAGTACAATAGAACTATCAAATGAACTAGATGGTCTAGTTCAACTTTCTGTTACTTTTTCATACACCCGTTGGATCGATCGGGAAGTTGGATTAGAAGGATTGGTTAGTGCTAGTGGAATAATATAGGAGAATTATAATGGCTTTGCCACAATTGAATATGACACCAAAATATGAGATGGTTATACCATCTACTCAAGCGAACGTGAGATTTAGACCATTTCTAGTAAAAGAAGAAAAAATACTTATGCTAGCTGCTGAATCAGAAGATCCACGTCAAATTGTTTTGGCCCTTGGAGACATGGTTGAGGCTTGTGTTGCAGGTGATATTAAACGAGAAAATCTTACAGCAGTTGATATTGAATATGCTTTTCTTAAAATTAGATCTAAGTCGGTTGGAGAAACTGCAACTATAGGATTAAAATGCGATAAATGCGACACAGAAAATAGTGTGAAAGTAAATGTTAATGAAATTTCTCCACCATCTGGCAAAGATCTGAAAGCTAAAATTGAATTAGATAAAAATATTTTTATTGAATTAAAACAACCAACATTTGATGATGTAGTAGGTTCTATCCAAAATGACGATAGTATTTCACAAACAGATCAAATTTTAGGCATAGTTGCACAATGTATTAATGCAATTATTACTGAAGAGGAAAATATTTTAGCATCTGATGTAACTCGAGAAGAACTTATAGAATTTTTAAGTTCAATGAATGGTGCACAATTTGCTAAAATACGAGAGTTTGTTGATCAATTACCAAGACTAAAACATGAAGTAAATTTTAAATGTGAACAATGTGAGCATGAAAATAGTATAACAGTAGAAGGAATTCAATCTTTTTTATCCTAGGTCTATCTCATACTAATTTGCAAATTTATTATAAGACTAATTTTGATTTAATGCAACATCACAATTATTCATTGGATGAGATAGACGGAATGATACCTTGGGAGAAAGAAATTTATATTACTATGTTAGTAGAATACTTAAAAGAATTAGAGCAAAAACAAAAGCAGAGATAGTAGATGTCAGATTTTAATGCAATACTTAATCAGTTAAGAATTAATAAAGATGCTAATGACCAGACAACAATGGCTGTTAACGCTATGGCTAAGAACTTCGGCATCTTTTTAAATGAAAGCAAGCGAACTAAAAATAAAGATACTATGAAAGGGCTTGAAGCAGCAGCTGAAAGCCGTGGATCTGCAAGTAAATCAAGGGGTCGTAATAAATTCGGCGTCGGTGGTTTAATATCCGGTGCCGGTAGTGCGCTTAAAACCGGCGCTAAAGCCGGCGCCTTTGCTGGAATTGCTGGAATTGCTGGTTTAGCAGCCGCACAATTCCTAGATGGCGATAAGATTAAAAAGAACGTTGAAAGTATATTATCAATTGGTGACAGATATAGTGAAGATACTCTTAAAACGTTCTTATCAGACGGCGCGGTAATTTTAGCTTTAGTTGGATTAGGTAAAGGACTTATAACATTTGGTATTGGTGCTGCAATAAATGCTGGAGTAGGATATTTTGCAGATGGCACTCAATGGTCTGAAGACGTAAAATCAAATGTTACAAATTTACTATCAATCGCCAATGATTATACTGCTGGAGCCCTAGGTGTTTTATTTGAAGGCGCCGGAGTCGGGTTGGCATTAAAAGGATTAGGTGTTGGTCTTATTGCATTTGGTGCTGGAAGCGCTTTAGTTGCTGGTTCTGATGCGTTTGCACAATGGGCTGGATCAGAAGACTGGGCTGTAAATATGAAAAACAATGTCCATACTCTTCTGAGTATTGCTGATGGCTTTGGCCAAAATATGGAGTTATTAATTACGGGTGCCATCTTCCCAATAGCCATGACTGGCCTTGCTGCTGGCTTAGGAGCATTTGGCATAGGTTCGGCTTTTGCTATTGGTTCTGATGCGTTTGCAAAATTTACAGGTAGTGAAGATTGGGCTGTAAATGTTAAAAATAATGTAAAGACATTATTGTCAATTAAAGACGATCTTGGTGGCAATTGGGAAATGCTTAAAGATGGTATGGCCTTCACCCTTGCTATGACGGGTTTGGGAGTTGGCTTAGCAGCATTTGGCACAGGAGCTGTAGTAGCAGGCGGTGCGGATATGTTAAGTGATTGGTTTTCTACTGGAAGCGATTGGGCCCAACATGTAAAAGATAATGTTATAACATTACTTTCTATTGCTAATCTTGAGAATCTTGGATGGGATACTGCAGTTTTTGCTACAGTTATGGGTGGTATTTCAGCTGGTCTTTTAGCATTTGCTACAGCTGGTGGAGCGACTAGCGTAATGGATGCAATAGGTGATTGGCTCGAGCCGGGTGAAGGTCGAGGAAATTGGACAAATGAAGTAAAATCAAATGTTGCAAATATTTTGTCTATTACAGAGGGTAAAAATGCAGACGGAAAAACAAAAATTCAAGCTGCACAAGATTTTATAAAAGCAATGGGAATAATCTCTGGTGGATTACTTGTATTCTCTACATCTCAGTTTATAGCATCTCTGCAGGGTGTTGGTACTAAAATTCTTAGTTTTTTCGGCGGTAAAGAATCACCTATGGGATCTGTGATGATGATTTCTGAAAATGCAGATAGATTGGACAAAGGCGCTAAGGCGTTAGATAGTGTTGGTGTTTCATTAGAAAAACTAGGTAAATTGAATTTTGCTGGTGGCAATTTTCAATTTAAAGAATTTGCAGAAGATTTGGCAGCTGCAACTCCAGTAATTGAAAAAGCTATTATGGGTGGTACATTTGATGATAGTTGGTTACCATTCAATGCACAAACTATTAAAGGCTTAGCAGATCCAACTGTTGATTATAAAACAGCAATTGGTAATATATCAAATTTAAGAGCAGCTTTAGCATTACCAGATTTATCAGGACCACAGCCTGGAGCAGGTTCCGGCACAGGAGGGGGTACAAATACTGCAGTGGGCCAAGTTGGTGATAACTATTCTATTAATAATGACACTACACCTATTTTCCCCGAGCTAGGTGGCAATGCATTTGATACTAATGGAATGTATTTTACTGGGCCATGATTTGGAAACCGTGAAATGGCGACCAATATAAAAAATAAAATAAAAGAACTATGGAATGTCGATAGTTTTATCGACTTTATGGTTGATTTACTTTTATTAATATTTGATGTAATAACATCTCCTGTCCTTATATTCGTAAGATTAGTTAGACATTTCTTTAACAACTGGATTAGAAATAGCATTAAGAAAGTTCTTAAAGGTATTGCTCATTGGTTTGAAAGAAAAAGAGAATATAGATTAAAACATAACCACGGTTTATTCCGCACGTATTGGTGGTTATGGATATTCCAACCTATAATTGTTTTTATAATAATGTTTATTATTGCTTTTATGATTGGAATTAATGAAGGAATAAACGAAGTTATTCAAGAATTATATAATAGTGTGTAGGGAGGACTTGGGTTCACCTCCAACTAGTTTGACCGAGATACCATTCTCTAACCTACTAGAACTTGTTCCCACTCGGGAGAGTGATGTGATCCTCACCTTCTCAGGTTTGAACCTGGCTACCACGCCTGAACAATCAAGTTACGCCTCTTGGTAAGACGCGTTTCCTTGCACTACACTAATTTGATCCGTCGATCAAAAACTGTAAAACTCTTGAGGGGCTGACCGTGGCCCCTCGCGTGTTTATTAAGTAACAACCCTTATACTATATATTAGTCTTCATTTGCCAATTTTGCAAAATAAGACATAGTATCATCATCGTCAGCAGACATTGCTTCGGCTGTGACGGGCTCAGCAACTGGAGGTTGAGGAGCAGGTGTTGGTTCATTAATTTGAACCACTTGACCCATAGTTGGTGCACCAGTCGAAGCCCCTTCACCAAGAACTCGCGCCAATTTTGCTTTGAGCTCTTCATAGGTTTTATAGTTCTTCGGGTCAGTGAACTCACTGAGGTCGTGTAATTGGTTATAGACACTTTCCAATTTAACTTCGTCTGCATCATAGAGAGCAGATGCGCTAGCAAACTCTGACTTATCATAATTACGATATCCTTCAACTTGACGGATTTTCAATTTAAAGTCAGCACCTTCCCAAAAGTCGAAAGGATTGATTGGAGTTTCATCGGCAAAGTCGGGTTGCATTGCATCCATAACTTTATCGAAGATCTTCTTACCAAACTTATAAAGGAATACTTTACCTTCATTCTGCGGAGCACTAGGATCTTGCAGAACAAGCATATTTGCTACGTAATGGAGTCTTCGCTTTTGTGAGCGAGCTCTTTCTTTGTCTGCTTCAATGCCAGAATTCCATAGTCGCGAATTGAGTTCGCCAACTGGGTCATTTTGACCAATAGAAGTAAGACTGTTTTCGATATACCAAAGGCCAGTAGGACCTTTGAATCCGTGGTCCCAGTATCGAGCCCATGGGAGTTCTTGTCCCTCTGCTCCAGGAAGGAATCGGAGTACTGCGTACCCGTTACCTGCTTTGTCTACTGTTGGTTTCCACACTCGTTCATCAGCATAAGATTTTTTATCACCACCACCGCTAGTGGCTTCTGCTGCTTGTACGAGTTTTGAGATTTGATCGCGGTTACGCTTTAGATTTTGAAATGACATCATATTGTCCTTGTTACTGAATTGTTTACTGTAATATTATACACTGTATTTGCTGTAATGTACATAGTATGTATTATTATTTATCATACTATTCAAATAGAGCAGAGTCAAGAGTATTAATTTTTGGCAAAAAGTTTAGCTGCATTGCCTCAGCTTCAAGCTTTGTTTTTATAATAGGTGATATGAATTTTTTAACATCCTCTGGTTCAATACTATTCTTATCACAAAGATATAGTATTGCTTCCATATATGGAATCCTATGTTCATGCACCGTTGCTTCAATAAGCTTGGTAAATTTAGACTTAGTTAAAAACTGATCTTGAATCATTTGTCTAAGACCCTCATTAAAATGGTATCAACATTGATACGGCCATTTGGTATAGAAGACTTTGTTGTTAAGTCGGACCAAGCTTTAGATATTTGAGTCGGCGTACGTTGAAGTACTTCAGGAAGAAATGCTTCAGGCTTTCTCAATCTAACTTGACGACTATTGACTTTATCAAAGTTTTTGATCGTAGAACCGGATATTTCAAATCCATTTCCTGATTGAGTCAAATACTCTGCTAATGTTCTAGTCTTCGTATTAAAAGTGTACAATCTAACCTTACCAATAAGTTGGGTAGGATTAATAGATACTAACTTAAAGTTAGCATCTTCAGTCTTGTACTTTATCCTCTTAACTTGTTTATCCGCAGCCAAAGGCTTTTTTACTCGTGGTTTACGAGTTGCCTTGGCTGCAGACTTTATCCTGTCAAGATCGAGGAGCATTTCCTGACAAGCTTTTACACGTCGCTTGAGTTCTGGCTTTTTCAAATGCGAATAACCTTCAACAGCCTGGTCACACCTGGCAAATAAGGCATCTTCATAATCTAGCAGCCAACCTTCAATGACGTCTTTTACCCCACCCGTTGCAGATGAGGGTAACCCATGTTGTTTGAAAAGACTATAGACATCAATAGTAGCCTCTTCTCCTTCAATCCACTTATCTTCCAAATCCAACAAATCTTGCATAATAGTATTACTAATCTTTTTCTGCAATCGTTGTATTGGCGAAAGTGAGACAACATTATTCTCAACTTTCTTTTGAAGTGATTTTTCTTTTAATATTTTCTTACCATTATCAACCATCTTTTCAAGACGATTGACTAATGCGTTCTTCCAATAGTCTGTTTGATCTGACGTTTTACAACCGTTCAGATACCAGAATGATGTTGATCCCATGTAAGAATGTGCAAAACAGTAATCTGGATTTGCAAGGATATTCTTTGCAATAGGCTTATCAAACCAAGACGTAATAAAAGATTTGACAAGAGCAATCGATTCTTTGCTATCTACTTCATTATGGAAGTAGTACCTTACGGACTCGAAACCCTTTTCGACTGGTGCACCATCAGCGCCGGTACGTCGACGTGCACGAATAGTTTTCTTACGTGTTCTTTTTGGTATTGCCATTTATTTGCTCCTCATAATAATGTTATAACCATTTAAACAATTTTTCATTATAGTATATTCTACCACAGTTTTCAAAGAAAGTAAACCATTATTTTCATTTTTTTTACTGTTCTCTTCTCATATTTGCTATATCTCTAGCACTTTGTCTATTAGTAATAGGGACAGAATTACTTTTATGCATAGTTCCTATACCTATTATGTACGTTCCAGTGTACTTATTATTTTTACCCTTTACACCGTTTCCTATAGCGTCAGAAGTAGGTATATCATAACGAGCATCGCGGTAGCTAGGTATAGAATTAACATTGACTCTATCAACACTTTTAAAAATTCCTTTCTTTTTAAGCCAAGCATTATGTCTTGCTTCAGCTTCTAAAGTTTGCCTCGACCTTTTTCCGGCTTTACGTTTTTTCATATTAAGAGAAGTCATTCCTCTAACCAAATGCATTGTCATTTAGATTTACCTTTAAAATATCTAATATAGATTCCATCTAACTCAGCTAATTCAGGATGTTTACGAATCCACATACCAGTGTCAGTCCCAAAATGCTTTTTAAAAAAATTATCAAGTTTACGATTACCAGTAGATTCATCAACATTTATTTTTTTAGCTAATGAATCAAACTCATCGTCTGTCATAATAGGATCGTCTTTATATTCATAAGCATACGCTGCCAATGAAAGACGGATCCTATTACGTATTTCTAAATTAATCCCAGTCATTATCATGAAAAGTTGTTTGACGCATTCTATCGCCATAATACTGTTCAGCATATTTAGATGCATCAGTCCAAGCATTAATATTACCACCATTGTCGTAACGATCTTGATACTGAGTACTAGCTTTATGTGACTTTTGAATTTTCTTATTGAACTTCTCAGCATGACGCTTAATGATAGCAATCCTCTGAGCAGTAGTCATATTTTTTTTAATACCTTTCATAATTCCTCCTTATAGTACAAAATAACAAGTGAACATTATACCAGCTAAGGTATAAGTGAAAGTGTAGTAAATTATTTTTATATTCTTAATCATTAGCTCCTCTTTAATTATTATAGGAATATTCTACCACAGTTTTTGGCTAATGTAAACAGTTATTTTCATTTAAAGTGAATTTTTTTTATACTGTGATAAAAATGTAACAGTTAACCTTCATAGATTTTCTGTAAATGAGACTCAAAAGCTTCAACTTTTTTCAGTCTATCAGGCCAAAGAATATACTCTTTTTCTGGATTCTTTTTCAAATTATTTAATAATGGAGTAATAGCATTATATAATTTGTCTAATTTATCTTCTATTGTTGCTGCTGTAGAAGATACCGATTGGGTCTCCTTAGTAGCTTTTTGAACTGCTTCTAATTCATCTTCATCTACAGCTGTAAAACCAAAATCAAAAATATCATCACTCATTTCGCTCCTCCTCTTTTGTTTATGTAAACATCAGCGCACCAGAGTCCAATACCCATCCACAAAAAATCACCTAAGATAATCGATTGTGAAATAATATATGATAGAGTTGCTACCATAAAATAGTCAAGGGGTATTAGATTCTTCATATTTATATTTATATTCCGTATTTTACTTATCATTGCTGGGAGTGCTGGTCTTCCCTCCCAAATATTTGGGAATACGAGTCCGCCTTTTTTTACGTAATTTAGAAAAAAGATTTAAAGTTTTTTTCCAAATAGTATCTTTTATAGTTCGTCTTCTTTTTCTAGCAAAAGTACTTTTGTGCATGCGTTCAGCTCTACTCATCATTTCCTCCTTTTAGTAAACTATTTTAGTATGTAATATTAGCAGGTCCATCTGCTTTCGATGCGGCATCTCTCCATGTTAAATTTTGCTTTACGTACTTAGTCATTCCTTCTTTGACTTCGTGATCTGGGCCCAAAACTTTACCCGAATAATCATGTGCAACACTGGTAGGTTTTACTCCATTAAGCCAATGTTGTACTGAATAAAAAACTGCTCCTTCATGCCCAAAACAACCACCATGGACATCACCTGGTTTTACTCTAATTGCTCCGCCTCTTTCACGATTTAAACTAGGATTTTCTGGAGACCAATAACCTTTTATATCTAGAGTTTCTTCTACAGTCCAATTACCATTTCTACTTAAACACAGTCCTCCTCCTATAGCTACTTCATAACTATCTATGTTGGGATGTACATGTTCAGGTATAAACGAATTAGGTGGTACAATAATCATTTCAACCTGAAATTGTTCTTTACGACAAACAAGTAAAGCGGTGACATCTTGTGCCATTGTAACAATAGGACCAGTATGCGATGGAACCGATAAAAGACAATCTGTGTTCTCTAGGAAGTAATGCAGAAACTCTGTAACGTCTTTAAATTCTTTTTTCATGTGAAAACTCCTTGTTGCAAAGCAAAACATGCTACTAGCACAAAAACAATCACAATAGCATTTTTTATTACAAATTTAATTATGCCTAATATAAAGCTTACAAGAAGCGCGCCAACCGCTACTATTAAGAGGAGCTGAAGTAGAAGTGGCAGCGCTTCTTGTATCTCAGACAGTAGCATACATATCTCCAATGCTACTGTTATCGTTTTGATCCATCCATCGATCGAGTGTTTCACGATCGATCTCTATGTCTGCGGCTAGCTTGTCAAGGCGTGCTTCTTCAGCTTCCTTTTCCTTTCGCTTTTCCGCGCGCTCTGCTTCTGCGAGCTTAGAGATCTGGTTGATGTGACGGATAATCTTATCATCTGTCCATTTATGGAACTCAAGTGATCGAGCATACGATTTGCTCGTATGATCTGCAGTGATGTAATATGCATCCTCAACGAGAGTGATACGCTCATACTCAGCTAGAGTACCAGATGGAACGCGGTCGTTCCAATAATCAGTATCGGTGTGGCAAGGAAGTTTACCCATCCAACAATCCGGGTTTTTACTGTACTCATCAGCCTCAGCTCGTTGAGCGATAATATAATCTACTAATGCTTTTTCCATGATGTTCTCCTCTTCATCAATTATTAGATATATTCTACCACAGTTTTAACCAAATGTAAACCATAAAATGCATTTTATTTTAAAAAATATCATTTAATTCTGGAAAAATTTTCCAATAGTCTTTATTATGCATTTTCTCTTGTTTTTTATACCATTTGTATGCATTAGAAAGATTTTCTTCATCTCGCATAGATCCTATTTGATTACGTATACTATTTAAATGTGATATATATTCTTCTTTTTGAGGAATAGAAAACTTAGAGATAAAATTGATAGTACTATCTAAATAGGAAGTATAGTGTTTAGGTAATATTCCAGGACGCATTGCTTCTGGTTCTGAAACAACATTCGTATGCATAAACCAAGTTTTTCCAGCGTCTTTTAATTTTCTATGCTTAGTAATAATTTGTAACACCCATTGTAAAAAGCTAGTGTGATCAGTTATACTTAATGCATTCATAGTAGGAAGACATCCAATTCTTGTCACGCATGGTTCACTTGCAAGCCAATTAAAATTATCTTCTAGCCTAGAAAAATTTAATCCTTCTCTTACTGCTTCTGCTCTTTCTCCAATATTTTCTATACTTACTTTTAAATCAAATTCTACTCGAGAATAAGATTTAGAAAGATCTATAAATTTTTGTATTATCGTGGGTCCAACATTTAAATTACTTACAAATAGCATTATGCATTTTTGTTGTCTTTCCTTATGTATATCTACAAATCGTTTTATAATATCTAAAAAGTTATCGATAATAAGAGTTTCGCCTCCTAAAAAGTTATACTTTACAACTTCTTTATCACGCATATTTTCTTTTATATGTTTACATAATCCATCAAGAGCAGCTTCTTGCCATTCTTGATCAAGCTCTGCACCTAAATCAGGTACACCTAATTTTTTAGCCCATAGACTACTTGATAATGCATTGCAATACATGCATGTCTGATTGCATTTAGTACCCAATTGTATACTAATATAGTTAGTGTGGTCTTTCGAATAGTCCGGCTTAATATCAAACCATTTGTTGTAAATATTATAAAGACTATTTGGATGATGTAAACTACACCTTTCACAACCTTTTGGAAAAGAATTGTTAGATACCCAATGGGTTCTAGCATCAACTGTTTCACTTCGACTATGCCAAAATTGAGAAGAAGAAATTTCTTTTATAGAAGGCTTATCAATTTGCCTCCGTTGGTCACAATTGACTAATTCTTTTTTATTGACATTTAAATTAATGTCTGTCCATAGCTTACTGCAAGGTGTTGTAATCATTAAGTTTTTTTCTCAATTGATCGTAACCACCAATGTGGTTTCCTTTATCGTCATAGATTTGCGGCACTGTTTTTAGATTAGCAAGTCTCATTTCTTCTAAAGCCTGAGCGTTTTCTTTAATGTTAATTTCTTCATATTTAATATTTTTTTCTGTCAATGCAATTTTAGATAGATTACAATAAGAACAACGTGGCTGAGTATATATTTTCCATTTAATATCCATCTTTTGGAATTCCTTTTCTCACACAGACAAAACCTGTTTTTTCTTTTTCAGTTAGTGAACGTGCTTCTGCAGCCATTTCACATCTTCTTAACCACTTATATTCGTCTATCTCAATCGCATGAAAATCCGATTGAGCTAATGTGACCATAACTAAGTAGTAAATATATTCCATTTATAAAAATTTACTTTTGATCTGTAATTACAGTTGTAAATGCACCAACAGCT
>Ga0209404_10002329_pt1 | contig 11850 bp, 15 predicted proteins | sample TroAtlMetagenome_2_FD_187447 | JGI IMG/M metagenome (GOLD analysis project Ga0209404, IMG submission 187447) | Marine eukaryotic phytoplankton communities from Atlantic Ocean - Tropical Atlantic ANT8 Metagenome (SPAdes) (version 2) | ecosystem: Environmental > Aquatic > Marine > Oceanic...
ATAGCAGAAGGATAAACGGAGCTATCACCGACAACAATGCGGTTGCCTTTACGAGTGAAAACTCCGTACTTCTCACCAAGTTCCAAGAGTCCATAGTATCTATCGAGACCTCTAGCATCATAGTATAACCTCGTTTCTACTTGTGAATTCTCTACTGTCAGACGCGACTTAGCTGCCTTTGCTTTGACAATGTTTCCGATGACATCTTTGCCATCTTTCTCTTTCTTCTTCGAGAGGTATATGATTGTAGAAGCAGCGTACTTAAGACCGCTACCCCCACCCATTTCTTTAGTGGGTACATAGGCTCCAACGACATCATAGGTGTGATTAGTGACGAGTAAGGGGACATTAGCTTTACCAAGTTTTAAAGTAAGAATGCGGAAGATAGCTTTAACCACCTGTGCTCTAGTCATGTCACGGGTGTCTTTACCTTCAGCACTGTCTGCTAACTCCTTTGAAGTAGATAGCATACCTAGTGAGTCTAGCACAAACATCATAGGTTTGCGATCTTCTTTAGAAATGCTTAAGTATTTGTCTAATATTTGTATTGCTTGTGTGCGGAATTCCTGAACGGTTGTAACAGGACATAGAATCATACGTGATCCATCAATACCACGCTCATCTATCATGTCCTTGGTGATAGCAGCTTCACTTTCAAAGTAAACTACACCTGCATCAGGGTTCTCTTTCAGATAATTCTGAACAACACCCATACAAAAGAAGGTCTTACCAGTGCCAGATTCACCTGCTAAAGCAGTGATCTTATTGCTTGGTACACCACCATAAATTGAACCACTACAGAGAGCATTAAAAATATAAGAACCAGTGTCAATGAAAGATTCAATATCTCCCACGCCACCTTCAGAAAGGAGACCAGCATACTCATTGTCAATTGTTTTCGCTATGTCGTTAAAAAATGATGAAGTCATGCAAATAAAAATTCAAGGTTGGACACTCTCTCTGTTTCCCATCCTATCACGTTTGTGATCATTCGTAAAGGGTCTAAGAAAGATTTTTTAAATTGGGCATCACGATCTATACTCTTCTCCAAGTCCAATTCCCTAGGGAATGTGTTAAGGAAAGAGATAACGTTCTCATTCATTTTGTTTGGAACTCTTAAGTACAGATACTTGATCTTCTCACCCTCTTGAACTAACGGATATTTGTATTCGAGTTTGTTTTTTGCGATATAAAAATTATAAAGCAAAGTTCCACGAACATGTAGAGGGCATCCCTTTGAATACACGGTTCCTGACGCTTTGAATTTGCGTAAGCCATTGACTGACCTCGGAAATGCTATGTCTTCAGGTGGTAATGAGTCAAACTCATTCCTGAAGGTATCTATAAAGGATATAAGTTCGTCTTCTGAACCAGTCACCATGATCTTTAATGCCTCTTTAATGGCAGTACGACATGGCATTGGTGTGGAAGACTTAACTGCTTCAAGACCCATGATCTTAAGTTTAGGTTCCTTATAACGAACACCCTCACTATCCCATACATTAAGAATATACCTCTTCTTAGCAGTCCATATACCACTAGAAGCAATGTTCTCACGCTTCATGAACATCTTCTGCTCATAAGCATTTACGTAGTCGGCCAGTTCTTGGTAGCAACTTTCAATATAAGGCTCAAGTTCCACTTCACAGACCTTATCAAGGAACGTGACAACGCTTTCATCAGTTTTCTCTCTGCCCTTGTATACAGTCTCGACCAAAGGCCCCATATTAAGATAAATGGAATCAGTATCTGAAGCAATAACATAATCAATCTCCTCTGTTTTCAATACCCTGTTAAGGTATTGGTTCATTTTGTTTTCAATCCAACGGATGCTAAATTGCCCACCGTAAGTAATCGCCTCAGCATTGCGTAGGTTGTAATATCTAAAGTACTGGTTTCCAATGGCACCATAAGCTGAATTGAGCTGTATTTTTCTAGCCATTTGGATGTTATTGAATTTACTAATATCCTTTTGTAGCTGAGCAGTGGGACTTTTTTCATAATCCCTCTTTGCTTGAAGCATTTTTTTCTTATATAACGTGCGTTCGTCATAAATCTTCTGCATAATCTCTGGTAGGAACCCATGGATATCCTTCCTATACTGTGCACCATTAGGTGCTACACAAAACTCACCATCAATCTTAACCTCTTTCCTTAAAAGCCTTTCAACGCTCGAGCTGGGATGTCTAGTCTCCCAGAGGGTCTCTGGGCTGATATTGTATTGCATAATAAGGTGAGGATAAAGACTATTGAGGTCAAAATTAACAACCCAATCATAGCGTCCTGGTTTCGGTTCCTTGACATATGCACCTTCGTACTTTTCGTTTTTGTCTGATCGTTTTGCTGGTGGTACAACAAGATTTTTATTCTTAAGGAAATTATATATGATAGTATCCCACATACGTACTTGGAAATACACATCCCTTATGTTGACTTTAGCATCATATGCTAGAGCAATAGCAAGCTCTATCAACTTCATCTTCTCCTCAAGACGAACTACCAGTTCCACGTCCTTGATGTTATAATCAATGAACTTCTGCCAGTCCTTTGTATAGAAGTCTTTGAAGTTTTCAAACTCACTGTGATCTAACTTCTTCTGACCCAGTTCCACAAATGCTATGTGGTCTAATCTATATGATTCTTGATTAGTATAAGTAAACTTCTTATAAAGATCAAGATAGTCTACAACATTTATACCAAACATGTTGTATATAATCTGCTGACGACCTTTTATCTCCATCTCCTCACGATGAACGATGCCCCATGGAGACATCTGCTTCATCTCACGTTCACCAAACAACCGTTCCATACGTCCACAGATATATGGTACGTCATACAGTTCTACATTCCACCCCGTGAGAATATCTGGGAAATTAGTAGTCCAATAGTGAAGAAAACCACGAAGAAGATGTTCTTCGCTGTCACATAAGATATATTCAACGTCCGTGCGATCCGTCCTATAAGGTTTGGTACCCCATACTTTGATCTTACGGCTGATATAGTCTTGGACTGTAATACTGAGAAGAGGTTCCGCGCATTCTTGCACGTTAGGAAAGCCATTTTCACATGCCACCTCGATATCAAGAGATGTAACCTTAAGACTCTTAAGGTCATAGTCCACTTCTGCAGGAAACTCTTTTGATATGAATTGGTAGAGATATCTGTCATACCCATGCACCTCAAAATTGTCTATGTCTTTGTACTTGTCCCTAAATGCCCTAGCTTCTCGTATAGATTCAAACTTAACAGGCTTTGCGTATCTACCATCAAGTGTCCTATGCTTAGTCTTCTTATCAGTAACGACAAAAAGGGTTGGAGAAAACTTAAACTTCCTTTGAATACGTTGTCCGTTCTCGTATCCCAGATAAAGTAGGTTATCCCCAACCATCTGAACATTAGTATAGAAACTCATTCTTTAGTGACTAGTTCGTACTTATTACGGATGGTTTCCGTAGGTTCTACTATTGTAGCAAGAGTTTCAGAATAAATCAAGACATCTGTGTCAGTTGTCCAACTGGGCCAGGGCTCTAATGTACCATCATCCTTGATTAGGTACGGATCCTGTAGGTGGCAATTCGGTTCCTCCTCCAGTTGTTCCACCTTCGAGATCAGGTGCATCCCCGACCTCAGAATCACTACCATCGTCTCCATCTTCATCCTCCAATAATTTTTCTGCGTCAGCAAATAACTGTTCCATGTCAACGTCAGCATCCTTACCAGCAATCATATCTTCATGCCTTTGGAAGCTCTTATCATAATTCTCTTCTTGTATAGCAGCGAGATACTGCTCAGTTATAGCATCCAATGGGTCATATGCTGTAAGAACATGATGACCTGGTAAATAAAAATCTCTATCTTTACTTAAAGGTGCCCATGGAAACCATGATACTTGATAACCTTTCTGTTGGTTGATAACAATACCCTCCTCATTGGAAACAATATCCAATCTAAAAGGCTTATGTAAATGAAACCCTATAGGATCCTTAGTATCAGGATCAGTTATCTCCTTAACTTCAGTGATAACTTCTTCACCAGATTTTAATAATAAAAGTTTTACACTCATGTTACGTTGCCACCCAACTTGCGTACATTAGTAATGTATGTATCACGCAAACTAGGTACAGGTTCCAAAATAGTAACAACCATATTATGATTCACTGGGATCCTAGTCTCTGGTGTGAGAGGACACCATGGTGAGTAGTTGACCCTAACTTCTGGATCCTCTACAATACCTGTTCCATCAAGTTTTGGTTGCTGATACTCTACCCTATAAGGATAGTTCATAATATATGCCTGACGTGCTCCACTATCCTTATCAACAGCTTCCTGTAAATCACAGATAACATTATCGCCATTGAATAATACAACAACCTTCACCCTATCAGAATTTACTATAGATTCCTCTTCATTAGGAGTTACGTTTATCGGTTCTTTCTTAGCCATGCTTTTTGGTTAGTTACTTAACATTATAATAGGGAGACTGAACTTTGTCAATCCCCCCTGATCCATCTCGAACCAAATTATATATAGTCCTTCCTTGCGTGATGCTCAGGAACTATCTTACCTAGTGTTACGACCAGTAGTCCGTCATCGAATCGTACATCTCGTATTTCGGTATCATCTGAGAGTGTCCAGACCCTAGTGAAGTCCCTTGCGGCCACTCCTCTATGTCTAAACGTTCTATCATCCTTCTGTTCTTCTTTGCTGCCTTGTACATGTAATTTTCCAAACTCCGTAAAGACTTTGAGCTCATCTTTTTTGAAGCCCGCCAAGGCAACTTCCAACTTCGATTCCACATTGTTAATTTCTATAATATTGTATGGTGGATACGTTGAAGAGGTATCAACACCATCCCAAAATCTGTTGAGGTATTCATCCATACCAATGCTGTTTCTATGAATCTTTTCCATTAATTCTGGAAGATTCGCAGCATGAAACCGTGCTAAGTTAGTCATTTTAGTAGCTCCTTAAATAAGCGAGTTTGTGTTTTGTGGACCCCGAAGGCATCCACTATTATTTACCACTTCTCTGCTACTAACTCAATAGTGTTATCAACACTTTTCGATTCGGTTACTACTTCAAAGCCTTGTTCTTGTACGGTTTCCTGTACAATGCATTTGGCATATGCTTGAGTAACTTTTTGTAAAAATCTTTCAATAGGGAACGGTTCTTCCCATGTGTCCAACTCGGCAACCAAATGAAATGTTCCATCTTTAACCTTTCTAAATCCCACATCATGTGTGATGGCTACCTCAACGTGCTCATCCACATGACCTACTCCATGGTCACCTTCAATGTGAAGCATTACATCCTCTTGAGCAGAATATCCTAATGAATTCAATGCCTTGATAAGAAAATCCTTATCTGTAATCTTGGTTTTGATTCTGGTGAAGTGTGACATTTTTTTGTTGTTGATAATACTCAGGCTTTAAAGATCTATTCTCAACCTTACCTAGTTTCTCTTCTATGTGCTTAGTTATATCTATGCATGTACCATCTGATACACCGTTAACCTCTTCAGTAACGTTGCCATCCTGGTCAATACGAAATATAATTCTCTGCACTAGTCTTCCTTCTTCTTACCAATGTTATACTTGCTTTCTAAAGTCCAGTCTCCCTTCTCTTTATAAGCTAGAACTTTGATCTGACTTAAAGGTGCTACATCAGCAATAGTTTCCTTAGCATTAATGGATACAAGACCCCAATCACTAAGTAACTGAACGATGCGATTTCTACGTTGAACATCATTCAAACTTAGATTAGCTTTCTTTCCATCTAAAGCAAATAATTCTTTGAAGTGTACTATGAAGTACCTACCTTGCTTGTGTAAGATATGACATGACTGATATAGTTTCTTTTCTTTTCTAGAAGCTACACCTATCCTAGTTAATGTCTCTCTTACTTTAAGGAAGTCATCAGGTTCTTTCAAACCTACTTCTACCATACTGTCAGCAGTCCACTTAACCTCTTCTGAGATTGAGTTCATCCTTTTCCTCCCATGTCATGTTTTTGTCGTAAAGATTCAAGTTGGGTTTTGGATAGAAGAGTTAATGCGACCTTCGCTTTTTCGTTACTATAGCCATAGTGTTTTTTGACCAGATCCAGATCATTGATCTGTTCCTTCTTCAACCAAGGTGAGAAACGTTTCCGTTTTCTCAATGTATTTAGCAAGAAGGTATATTGCATATCTTTATCAAGATGTGCATTTAGATTCATCTCATTAGAAAATAAAATGCTATCAAGATTACCAGACAAGCATCTATTAATGATATAAGCAGGGTAAGAAGATATCGCATCAGGGTCTTCACTAGTAAGATCCTGCTTAGTGAAGTTAATTGAATTGAGCCAGTCCTTAAGTTCATGTTTCATTAGAAAGTCCTGATAGGTCCAACCACACCAGTCCCATTATTATTGATTCTATAGATCTGAGTACGACCAGTCTTCATTTGGCAGTGTACTTCACCACCTTGAATGATTGCAGACACAATACCTTGTCCACCGAAATTAGATAGCACACCTTTTCGTGTGTGATATAACTGTGCACTACCGCTTGGCAGTACACGAACCCCCAAACTTCCCATAATTTGTTAATACTAGTTCACGACGTTTGTTTTGATCCGACATGTAAGTGCCTGTGGATCGCATGGTGTACGTATGAGCAAAGTCATACTGGCACCACTCAAGATATCTCATAACGATATCAGGATGATTGTTATATGATATCATAACATTGCACAATTGTGCATCCATGACATCTGCAAACTTCTCATGATCGAAACCTTTATGCTTATCACCCTTATATCCATAGAGTGCATCCTTTATATCATAAGGTGGATCTGCATAGATGAATGTTAAGGTGTCATCTGAGGCAAGGGATTCATAAGATCCATTTGTAATGCGCCAACGTTCAATGATCCCGCTGTATCCTGTGAGCTTTTCGATGCCACGCATGGAGAAGTTGGAATCTGAGGCTTGGGCTGAGAACGAGGAACTCTCAGTAAGGCCACTGAAAGAACACTTATTAATGATATAAAAATAAATCGCTCTGTCATTATCGTTGGTGTCACTTTCATTTAATTTCTCCTTTGCTTTGTTAAATAGAACTCTTGCCTTGTCTGAATTGTCATGCTCTTTCTTTAATTCTACTAAATTTTTCTGAAGATACTCACCATTATCCCTTAACTGGATCCAAAAATTAACCAATGGTTCATAAAGATCATTAACCCAAATAGGTACACTCTCTGGTAATCTCTTGGTCATCTCAATGGCCACACTACCACCACCTAGAAAGGGTTCACGATACTCCGTAATCTCTCGACTAGGCAACCACTCCATAAGTTTGGTAACTGCCCTAGATTTGCCACCTGGGTACCTTAGAGGTGTCTTTAGTGCTTTCATTAACCTATATCAAATGGTGGGACTATCATGGGATGATCACGGTGCCTGTCTATAGTTATAGATTCAAATATCTCATTAAGAGTATTTGATAGTTGACGGTATCCTGTACCAACATATATCTGTCCAGCAAATACTGATACAGTTGCTGCACCCCAGAATAGATAATAAAATCTACTCTTAACTTGGTGTCTTAGTTTCTCTTTTTTACTCATAATTGTCATTTGAATTCACACTCCACCATTATTTCAGTGAGAGCCGCTAATAGATTTATCTCTTGGTCAGCAACAAATGCTGATTGATATTGATACTTAGCAATAATCAATACTGCTTGAGGTATACTTGAAGGTTTAAGAGCAGTATAGAGACAATCATAAACTGTTCTTAGTATAGCATTAGGATCATTATCTAGGTTAGAAACAATCCACTTACGTGCAACAGAAAACTCCTTTCTCTTTAACGCTGATACAAGTTCTCCAAGTCTGACTTCGTTGAGGACTGCCAAGATCCCCGTATCAATTGATCCCGTGGAGCTATACCGCTGTAGTTCATTGAGCGTTCTTCTGAAGTCTGGGAAGTATTTCTGGACGACCTCAGCGACCACCGCATCATCATACCGTATGCCTTCTCTGGTAAGTATATCACGGCATCGCTCAAAGAACTGAGCAGCGATCTTTTGCTTGTCTTTTCGTACATTACAATCAATTACTGTTGTTCTGGAGTGGAGTGGTTCAATGATTTTGTTCTTGAAATTGCAGGTAAAAATGAATCTGCAGTTTCTGGAGAACTCCTCAATACTCGCTCTAAGAAGGAGTTGTACGTCGGGAGTGGTATTGTCGGCCTCGTCGATGATGATAACCTTGTGTCTCGACTGACTTGTGAGAGATACGGTAGACGCAAAGCTCTTGGCACTATTCCGAACTGTATCAAGAAACCTTCCCTCATCGCTTCCATTAATGACATAGTAATCAACTCCTAGTTCTTTACATAATGATTTAGCAACTGTGGTCTTACCAATACCAGCAGTACCACATAAAAGGAGATTAGGGATCTCTCCATTGTTAACAAAAGATTGAAATGTATTCTTAATATCGGATGGGAGAATACATTCCTCAATAGTTTGTGGGCGGTACTTCTCCACCCACAGAAAATCATCCTTCATACTTAGAATCAGGCTCCAATGCGATAAGGTATTCTAGGTCTCTATTCACATCTCTAAAGAGAGATGCATTCTGCTTACTAATTGTAACCTCATAATCACCAGGTAGCAACTTCAAGTTCTCAACTTTAAAGTTGAAAGTGAAATTACCATCAGTCTCTCCAACCTTGACAGCATAGGTATTTGAAGTATCATTCTTCTTGTCACGAACAACAAGTTTAACAACACCATTCTCTCCAACAACTGCTAGGTCTTCTATCTGATAGATGGAAGCAGCTTTAATAATGTTAGAGATATCACTCCATGCTACTGTAAAAGAAACATCACTACTAGGAAGTTCAACTCTATTCTCAGGTGGTTGAACAATAGTAGATGGATCAGCAAAGAAATACCTTGACGTGTTTCTCCTATCCTTAATGATGACAAAGTTATCATTGTCAAAATTGAACTCAGGATCCTCAAATAATGTAAGACCAGATAAGAACTCACTCAAATCATAGATAGCAAAATCCTTTGGAAATGCTTCTTCAACTACAGCACGAGATAATATATTCTTCTGGATGGATAGAGTAGATAACTCTGTACCTTCCTTGAAGCAAATAGACTGATTAATATTAGAGAAGTTCTTGAGTATATCAAGAGTACTCTTAGAAAGTTTCATAACGTTGATTTGGTTCAATGTCTGCTGGTTTAGATGTAAAATGATATAGTAACACACAATAGTGTATTGCCTTTAGTATATCATGTTGTGGGCGACCCTTCTTATCATAGCGACTTAGATACTTTATAGCATTAGATCTACAAAATGCTTCTGCGTCACCAACTGATTCGATAAGATCGAGTGTCTGAATGTTTGAACCTTCAGTAGTATAGTGTCCTCTGTATGTGCTACTGATATATTCAGAAGCTTTCTTAAGGATTTCATCCTCCTCATACTTGACCCTAACTTTGTTAGATTCAATTCCCAATTCAATGTTAACATCATTATTATCTAATGCAACATTAGGATCGGAGAAGGAGATGTGATCATCTCCTAGTCCACCCTTTACGTGGAAGTCCACGTTTCCTGTTCTCTCGTCTTCCATTTCTTTCAAAACATCATAAAGTAACCACCATGCCATTATTATACCTCAAAGTCTACGTCTGCGTCAACCTTATCGTATAACTCCTGAAACGCTTGCTTGGTTTCATCATCAAAACGATTGATGCAAGTGGTGATTGCCTTGGCACGAGTACCAAAAATTTGGTATGCCTTTACAATGTGAACTAAACGACGTGTACTGATCAGTTCATCAATACCACCATCAAAGAAGGTCTTACGGATGATGTCTGCCCAGTCTACTAATCTCTTATTGAAATCAGTCTCATCACATACTGCATCGAGTATCTTAATCTCATTAGCAGGTGTTGGATACTCTTGCTCAAATGTTACTGGGAACCTTTCAAGGAAGGCTTCGTTGAGCACGTTAGTTCCAACAAATCGTCCGTCGTCTGAACCTTTACCTTTAGTATTTGCGGTTGCAATGACGTTGAACCCTGCTGCTGGTCTGATGTACTTTCCAATCTTTTTAAGGAAAACTCCTTTACCTTCAAGGATGGACTGGAGGCAGAGAATCTTGTTTGAGGCAAGGTCGATTTCGTCAAGGAGCAAGATAGCCCCTCTGTTGAGAGCTTCAACAACTGGTCCGTTGTGCCAGACGGTTGCGCCGTCAACAAGACGGAAGCCACCAATGAGATCATCTTCATCTGTTTCGATAGTAATGTTTACACGGATCAGTTCTCTCTTTGCTTGAGCACATGCTTGCTCTACAGAGAAGGTCTTACCATTACCTGATAGTCCAGTAATGAATGTAGGATAGAATAAGTTAGAAGAAATGATCTTCTTAACATCATTGAAATTTCCAAACTTAACAAAAGTATTATCAAGTTGTGGAATCAAATCTTGCTCTACATTAGGAAGTACAGTTGGTTGAGCGATTGACTTCTCTAGGATCTCACGTCCTTCTTGTACAGTAAGGTTCCATGATCCACGCTTAACCTGATACTCCTTTAACTTTCTTGCCACTGTGGGGTATGCTGCACCACGAGAAGTAGCAAACTTCTTTACATGAGAGGCATCTATCTCATTACCGAATTCTTGACGTAACTCATCAACGAAGTTGACGGATAGTTTTCTCTCAAAAGGCATAATGATTAAATGTTTTGTGTATGTACGTAGTATAGCAATAAAAAACCCCCCTGTTAAGGGGGGTGTGCCACTTTCTCAACTGGTTTATGCGATCCTTTCTATGAATGATGATAGGATCTTTTTATTCATAGCCTTTGACTTAAGTGACTTAGCAAAAGCTCTCTTAATCTGGGTCTTATTTGCATCATCTGCAACTTCAAACTCAGAATCAGTATCAAGGGCACCAACATGAAGTGCATACTGTACTGTGTAATAAGAACTAGTGCATATGAAAGATCTTGTTTTCTTCCACTCAGCATCTGCTCTTTCCCATGCATCATAATCATGACCTAAGCACTGACGCTTAAACTGTCTCCAATCATTCTTACCAATAAGACGGATGTTCATGAACTCACACTCAGGGAAACGAGTTCTAAGTTGTTCAAGAAATGTTCCAGTCATATCATACTCACTAGAGAACTTATGAGTATGTCCAGTCTGACGATCACGTAGAACAGTATTGGTATCAACTCTACCATTAATTATCATATCATCTTCTGGATTATTATATTTTTTTACCCTTCTACCATAACCAATAGGATATCCTTCTCCGTCAGTTAAATTAATAACATGAAGCTTCTGAACACCTGTTCTCTTTTTGAACTCAGGAATGATTTCATTCATAGCAACCATTGCTTCATTCAATGGAGTTCCACCTAATGAGAATTGATGTGGTGCACCTGCATTATAAGAATGGAATGCATTTACTACACGAAATAAATTCTTTGCTTGTCTTTCATGCTGACGATTATTACTCTTACTGGTTAAAACATTAACCATGTTGAAATTTCTACAAAGAACTTTATTCTCAAGTTCAAAGTTCTGATCTACATAACTCTCTTGCCTCTGAAATGAATCACTGAAGAGATAAACATCATAAGCAATTCCAACCTTACGGCAGAATGATACTAATGTAAGTACCTGCTTCATAGTTGCTTCAATACATTGATGCATTGAACCTGACCAATCTATATTAAAGATCAATCCATGGTTCTTTGAATCAGCAACAGTACTTACTTTTCTGAAAAGATCTTCGTTATATTTGTAAGTGTGAAGCTTCGTTGTATCG
>Ga0209404_10002331_pt1 | contig 11846 bp, 5 predicted proteins | sample TroAtlMetagenome_2_FD_187447 | JGI IMG/M metagenome (GOLD analysis project Ga0209404, IMG submission 187447) | Marine eukaryotic phytoplankton communities from Atlantic Ocean - Tropical Atlantic ANT8 Metagenome (SPAdes) (version 2) | ecosystem: Environmental > Aquatic > Marine > Oceanic | place...
CGCAAGAACCAGAAAGTATAACGCTCGCGGCCATCTACACGGGCGGCGTCGTGCTAGGCCTCGGCCAGGGCGGCGCCGTCGTGTCGTGTCGCGCGGCGGCGTCGCGCGTCGGCGACGACGAGGCCTTCGCGCAGGGCGTCTTGGCGGCAGCCGCTAATCTGGCGGCCTTCGGGGCCAAGAGCCTGTCCGCGCCAGTGGCGTTGTACTTCGGCGACTACCGCGCGGCGTTGGCGATGCTGCTGGTCGTCCAGGCTTTTTCCTTACTAGCGGCCGCGACCGTGGCGCCGGCCCCGACCAACGCGCCGCCGTCGCCGATAATCCGGCGCGCGTCGTCCGGCAGCTGCTTCTCGACCTGGGGCTGCCCGTTTTTGAGAAGTGAGCGGTTCTGGCTTGTGGCCTTGTGTCACGCGATCTTTGTCGTCGTGTTCAAGGTGTTCGAGAATTTTAGTTCCGCGATCCTCAAGACCATCTACGGCTACGACGTCGAGAAGGCGGGCTTCGTCGCTTCCTTAGTGCCGCTCGCTTCGGTACTCTTAGCGCCGGCCGTCGGGTTGGCGTCGGACCGAGCGCCGTCCGCGGCCGCGCCGATCCTCCTCGCGGCGGTCGCGGCCGTCGCGGGCTTTACTTCCTTGGCGTTCGGCGCCACGACCGTGCCCGCGCCGCTCTGCGTTGGCCTCATAGCCATATCGCACGCGTGCCTGCCCACGTTGTTACTGGCGCTGGTCCGCGACATCGTCAAGGTGTCTTCGCGAGGCGCGGCGTTCGGCGTGCTCGAGACCGTGGTCGCCGTGGGCAACGTCGTCGCCCACGCCGTCTTTGGGTATTTGGCCCAACAAGGACTGCATCCCATAAAGCTCCTCGTCGGGCTGGCCGTGATCGGGATCTGTCTTTTTATGCGACTCGTCTACATCCCGACGCCGCCGGACGCGCGGCTCTCATTATCGTCCGAGAACCTCATGAGATTAGGAGGCTCGCCCGGAAGACTACTCGGAAATGTTGTGTAATCCTATTTAACCTTAGATTTCTTCCGCGGTGCCCGGAGCACGCCGACGAATAAGAGCAAGAGCACCGCGTTGAACGCGACGTTCCCAAACATCGCATTCAAACCAGAGCACGTCGACAGCGCCCCGTAGCGCCCGGACAGCGTCACCAGCAGCAACAAAAACGACACGGAGAACTGCAGGATCTGCAAGCGCGTGACCCAGGCCTTCCACGGCGTCTCCAGCTTCAACGCGGCGCGGAAGTAGTAGTAGTACATCCAAACGTGGACAAACGTGTTTGCCACCAAACCACCAAAACATAAAGTCTGGCGGTACTCGACGTAGCCCCAGGCCATCAATAACACACACGCGTGGTGGAAGACGTGCAATCCAAAATGGTTCGGCGGCCGGCCTTTTATTATCATGGGTAGGAACGTATCCAACAGCTCGTAGTACTTCGAGAGGTAGTAGGCGTAGGCCCAGGCGTAGAGCCTCGGCGGTGGATCCTGACTTTCGCAGAAGAACCAGGCGACGCCTTCATCCTCAATACGTTGTCGTATCTCGCGGAGCGCGCCGGCGCACATCCACAACGAGCCCACGCAGAGCACGAGCGAGTGCGCGGCCAAGATGCGGGACGTGCCGCTCGTCGTCGGCACCTTGTGCTTCCAGAGATACAGCTTCGCCGTGAGCGCCGCCCAGACGTAGAGCACTGCTGTCGCTATGACGACCTCGATGCGGTGCAGCGGCGCGGTCGGCCAGTCGAAGGTGCTGAAATCTAACATCTTGCGCGTCGGCGGCCTGGGAATTGCTCGGTGTCGCGCGCACTGGTCTCGCGCAGTGCGGGACCTTGTCTATGTGCTCGGCGCGCGGAGATATCGATGGGTGCTCTCCCTCCCTGGCAGAGTCTTTCTCAGCCGCTGCGCGTGCGCTGATGCAACTATTATTCTCGAGAATGCTTCTCTGACCTACCACGAGCCCAGGCTCGCACACCTTGCTGTCTAGTTCGCTAACGCCGCGCGTGAGCACTCAAAATAGCCCCAGCTTTTTGGCAGCTCCCTCGCTGTCTGCCAAAAGCCCTCGCACAGGGGACGCGGAGCCGGCAGATTGCGCACGCCTCGCCGGGACACGCTGAAAGACAAGGGAGACCACCTCGGACGGCCGCCGCCCACCGCGCTCGCCCTCGCACCCAAGTAACAGAGGGACAGGGAGCCATGGGCAGCGAGAGCGGAGAAGAGGGCGCCATCGACGAGTCGCCTCCAAAAAAACGCGCGCCGCCCAAGAAGGACAAGGCGCCGGCGCGGAAGGCGCCGCCGCCGCGCCCGCCGCCGCCGCAGCGGCCGCCGCCCCAGCGGCCGCCGCCGCCGCTACCACGAAGCCCGCCGCCGCCGCCGATGAATCGAAGGCCGCCGCCCTGGGAGGATAGAAGGTTGGGCGCGGAGTGCCGCGCTATACTCAGAGATCTGGCGCGCGACGGGAGACTGCGGGAAAACGACGTCGACGAGGGCGCGCTCGCGAAGTTAAGCGCCTTGCAGCCCGAGGCCGCGGCGCGCGTCGCCCGCCACCTCGCCGCGCAGCCGCGGGCCAAAGTAAGAAACGTGTCGGCCTGGATCGCCCGCGGCTGCGCCGCCGAGGCACAACCCCCGAGACCACCAAACTACGACCAACCGGGCCCGCCGCCGCCGCCTGTACCACCGCGCGCGCCGAGCCTGCCTCCACAGAACGGGCCGGACGACCCTGATGCTGACCCGGAAATCTTCGCGTTCTTCGGGCGGCTCGGTGGCCGCTTGGCGAGGAGGGATGTGGATCCCGACGCGCTAGATAGGTTACGGCCGCGGGGGCGGACGGAGGCGGGGAAGATTGGGGATGATTGTAGGAGGGCGCTAAGAGGAGGCCTGCCGTTCGACGACGTTTCAGCGTGGCTCGTTGACCGGTGCCGGCCGCGGGATGTGCTGGGGGAGGCCTTTGCACCTTTACAAAGGGACTACGGCCTCGGATTGGACGCCGTCGACCCTCGGGTGAGGCGGAAGCTGAGGGACGCGCCGGAGGACTCGGTGCGGCGCGTCGTCGACGATTTACGTCGGATCATGAGAACGTCGCGCATCCAGAACCCGTCGCAGTGGCTCTCCGACGCGCTGGATCGGGACAAGCCTCCTCCTGACAAAAAAGACGAGAAGTCGCGGAAGCGGAGCCGCAGTCGCTCGCGGTCGCGGGACCGGCCGAAGCGCCGCCACGCCAAGGAGAAGAAGGAGGAGAAGAAGAAGGCTCCTCCCGAGCCGCCGTCCTTTAAAAACTGCGGCCCCAAACTGAAAACGGCCTTCGAGCCGCTCGAGCAGACGTACAACTTGGATCGGGAGGAGCTCGAGGACGACGTCAAGCAGTCTCTGTTGGATCTGAAGGACGAGAAGGCGGCGTCGTGCGTCCTGGCCTTATTCGCCACCTTACAACGGCAGCAGCTCGAGTCGCCGATCGACTGGTTGAAGGAGCGCATCGCCAAGGCGGCGAAGGAGTAGGCGCGCGTAATATTTATATTTGGAGTTGGTCTGTGTGGTTCGCGCGGCGCCGCCGCCGATGTATGTACATATGCTTACTACTACTAGATTTCGATTTGATAGAAAGGTAGAGAGAGAGAGGAGAGAGAAGAAGCTTGCTGCGGGCTCGTGTGGCCGAGAAGTAGCCGCCGAGGTCGTTTATACCCTCCCGACCGTCGTTTCGCCTGCCGCGATGGTGTTCAGGCTGCTGTGGTGCGACGGCCCCCGGCCCGAGCGCGCGTCCATCTCGGCCGACACCACGGAGGACGACCCCCACGCCTCGCGCTCGTCCGCGAACGCGTCCTCGCACGTCGAGACGAGCGTCGTGACGCACGCCAGGCTGACCTTCTCCACGTTCGACAGGGAATCCCACCACATCTTGACGCTGTCGACGCGCGAGATCGCCTCGGAGTAGCGAACGAGCTTCCGCTCCGTGTCGTGGAACTCCGCGTACGCGGTGATGCAGATCGTCACGGCGATCGGGATGGGGCTCCAGCGCGCCTCCTGGAAGAACGAGAGCACGACGCCGCAGATCGAAGACGCCAAAAGCAACGATTCCCAGAGGCCCGCCAGGCGCTGGTAGGTCGGGAGGCGCCCCTGGTAGAACTGGAGCCGCGGCAGGACGCGCAGCTGCAGGTACTCCTCCGGCGTGCAGGGCGACTGGTGGTCGTCCCAGAGGCATCCATCATTGGGACCATACCCCGCGGCGACCGGGGTTTTCCGGCGGCACCCGCACCGCTTGTCCGAACGCGACGGCGGCGACCGGTACTGGCCGTGCCGGTAGAGGGCATTATCGCGCAGCGCCGCGCTCTCGGCGTCGGGCGTCGAGAGGCCCTTCGCACGGGCAAAGAACGCCGTGTTCGCGACCGTGGCGGACTTCATCACGTTCGTGGCTATATCGTCGACAAATTCCTTGAAGAGCTCGCTCGTCTGGTTGGGCGGGTCGCCGGGGTTCTGCTGATAGTGGCCGCTCCGCGTGCGGAACTTCCACATCTCGCCGATGAGCGCCTCCGAGGCCGCCCGAAGCTGCTTCCACTTCTCCTCGGGCTTGACGTACGTGATGAACGCGATGTTTACCGTCGTGAGGAGCGTGAGTACGAGCACGTACTGGTTGAGCCCCTTCGCCGACACGGTCTGCCGGGGCATGTACGCCGACGCCATGACGAGCGACGTCGACGCAAGCGAGAGCATGAGGAGGAGGGCGTAGCAGACCTTCGACATGATCTTGCACCGCTGCGCCACGTGTGCGTACATGTCGACCTTATTCCAGGCCGTCCGCAGGATGTGCATGCCTTGGATGGTGTTGCACTTGGGCAGGCGGTCGATCTCCGCGACGCTCTCGACGATTAGCTTCAGCCGCTCGGGCTCCGCCAGACTCCCTGCGTACGTGTGCTCGCTCCCAAGCACGTCCTGGAGGCCGCTGTAGGTGTCGAGCAACCAGTCGTTCGCCATGTAGACCGCGTCCGGGTAGACGACCTTGGAGCGCTCCGCCGCCTGGAAGCCCGCCACGGCGTCAACCGCCGCCTCGATGGTCACGCCTTCCAGGAGCCGCGGGACCTCCGCGAAGCATTTGTGCGGCCCGCTGCTCACGACGGTCTGCTCGAAGACGTCCGGAAACATTCTGACGACGCGGGCGCAGCGCCCCTCGCGCCGCGGCGCCGCTTCAAGCGACGTCCGGACAAGCGTCCCGCACCACCTCGTGAACCAAACTGCGAGCGTCGCGTCGATGGCGTCCCGGTTGGCACAGCTCGCGATCTCGGTACTGAACTCGTCGAGCTGCGCGGCGCGGTGCTTGTGCCACTTTTCCAGGTACGCTTTCGCCCTTCTACGGTCGAGCCACACCAACAGGTCCGCGCAGCGGCGAATGTTTTGCTTGAAGACGTCCGCGCGCTTGGCCGCGCCCTCCCTCCGCTCCCGGAGCACCTCCTCGTGCATGGCCATGACTTCGTGGATGTATTTACCGCGCGTGCTCGACGCGCCAAGCTTGCTGCTCGACCCGGGGGAGTTGTGCCCGCCGGAGTTCCTGTGCAGCATGTAGACGAGGTAGCTCACGTCGCCGGCGTGGTAGCCGTTGTAGCCCTGCGGGAGCGCCTCGAGCTCCGAGTCGCGCCGCAGCAGCTCGTACGCCGCCGTTCTCAGCCACTTCGCGTCCTTGTCGGACGCGCCCTCGAGCCACGCGGGCTCTTCGTCGCCACCGCCCAAGCGCGCCCGCCGCACCGCCCGCCGAGCCAGCTCGTCGCCGTCTCGGCCGCCCGAACTCGAGGCCTTCGCGCTGCTGAACGCCGCGAGCACGTCGTCCGTCTGCGGCCGCGTCGTGGCCTTCGGCACGATCTTGGTGTCGACGAGGAAGAGCGGGAGCCCCCGGCTGGTGTACTTCGAGAACCGCTGCATCTGCTCCCAGCCGTCCTTCGCCGCGAACGCCCCAAAGGCCAGCGACGGAAGCGTCTCGGCGAAGCGCGCCGTGATGTAGCTCCGGAGCGTCTTCGTGGGGAGGGTGTCGAACTTGTCCCTCGACTGGCCCGGCTGGCCCTCCTCGATGGCGTCGACGATGATGTAGTGCGTCGCGGGCGGCACGAAGGTGTTGCAGTACCGGTTCTTCGCCGGCGCGCCCATCGACTCCAGGAGCATCGCCTCGAGCTTCGCCGCGTTCTTCTTCCAGCGGGGCATCACCTTGTGGAGCGTGTTGCTGTTCGTCCCGGCGACCTTGGTGTTCTCGTTGATGTGCATGGCGTCGACGACGCAGAGCGTGTAGAACGGCAGCCGCCCGCCGCACCGCGCCGCCTCGCGCTGCGACAGCGCCGAGAAGATGCTGCTGAAGCTGCAGTGGTTCGCGCCCATGATGATGACGGCGTTGGACTCGATGGCGATGGGCAGGAGCGAGTCCTTGATGAACTCGCCGAGGCGCCGCTCCGTCTCGGAGAGGCCGCGCTCGCCGGCCGGCTCGCCGTGCGCCACCGACGGGTCGCCGTCGATGTCGCCCTTGCGGTAGGACCAGTGGCCGTGGTCGTACGCGTTGTGGCCGAAGGACGCGAAGGCCTCGAAGAGGTTGATCACCAGCTTGGGCCGGGGCTCGAAGTCCATGGCCATCACGAACTTGTCCATGTTCTCGAGGTTCAGCATCCGGGCCTGGCGGTTCGTCAGGTAGAGGCACTTGGCCTGGATGCCCTTGATGGTGACCTCCTTGAGCAGCGAGAAGATGTTCTTCGACTGCAGGTCCTCCAGCTCGTGCTTCGCCTTGAGCTCCTCCTGAAGCTTCTTCACGGCCGCGGCGTCCGCCCGCGGCCCGCCGTCCCCGGCCTGCGAGGCCTCGATCAGAGCCTCGATCGGCACGTTGGCCGCCTCCTGCTGCCGGTTGTAGAGTCTGTACCATTCGTCAACGCAGGTCCGCGTCCACTCCACGAGGCCCTCCGGGAAGGCAGCGCTGCCCCCGGGCGCCGCCCGCGCGCGCGCGCGCTGCTGCTGCTCCATGATGCTCTGAAGACGCGAGTTAGGCTGCGTCATCCTGCGCTGTCCGGTTCCATGGCGCCCTTACTCCGCTCTGCGGCGCTGCATGCGCATGGCTCCCACAAACTGCACTCAAAGTCTGGCTCGAGTGGGGTCGGCGCTGCCCCGCTAATTTGAAACGTAAAATGGACGCCTCTGGATTCTATGTACGATTGGAACCGCTGGTTTTCCTCGCGCTAGCGTCCTGTAAGACACTAGCAAACTGCAGAGGCGGCAGAGTCGGCGCCGCGGCGTTCATACGCTAGCGCTGCGCAATCTGGCCTGCGCACGCGTGCTACGTATCCATAATTCATCGTAGCACTGCACTCGCAGCAGTCACCCCAGCAATCATGGCTAGCTACGCCTCCTCGGACGGCACCGCGACGCCGCCCCCAAAACCGCCGGCAACCAAACTACTAGTCGTCGTCACAGCGGCCAACGAGTTGCAAGCAACGAGCGCGCGCATCGAACTGGAGAAGCGCAGCCTGCCCGCCCATACCAAAACAATTGCCGTCGCGGACCCTGCGGGACGACGCATCGGTTCGGGCGGGGGCACGCTGAACGCCCTCAAGGCGGCCCATGATTTACTAGGAGACGCGTGGTTGGATGATAGGCTCATCCTCATCATTCATTCGGGAGGCGACTCGCAGCGCGCGCCGTCGCAGAGCGTCTGCGGAAAGGCGTGGTCGCTATTGCCCACTGTACCGCCCAAAGCGCCCGTCGATTTGTTGATGGAGCAACTCCTCAAACTGTGCGCCGGTGCGCATGGTGTCGTCGTGGCCTGCGGCGATGTGCTTCTTAAATTACCGGAGGACGCGGGCTCGCTCGCGAAGCAAGGCGTCACGGGCCTCGCCGTGCCCGCGCCCAAGGACTACGGTACGAGACACGGCGTCTACGTGTCTCATGAAGGAAGGTGCTCTCAATATTTACAGAAGGCGTCTCCTGCCGAACTCGAGAGGGCCGGCGCCGTCGTCGACGACAAGGTAGCACTGGACTCGGGCGTCGTCTTCTTCGACGTCGCGACGTCCAGAAAACTGGTAGCCTTGGCCGACGCCGCCATACGACACCGCGTCGAGCTCTACGGGGATTTGATCCAGGCGCTTGATGGCGGCGGCGTCGCGTCGGAGGACGCTTTCTTAGCCCTCAAGTCGGACGCACCCTTATCACTGAGAAGGATTCTATATGAGCAGCTCCGCGACGTGCCGCTACATGTCCTGACGCCTCGTGACTCTGCCTTCGCCCACGTCGGGACGTCGCAGGAACTGCTCGATGTACTATGCAGACCGTCGCTCTTTCGCGAGGGCCTCGGCTTGCACGCTTCATCTCAATCGGTCGGTGCTTCCAGTGAAGATGATGGCGTCAGAGGCGTGCTCCTCAATTCATTAACAGCGTCGGGCGCGTCTTCATTAATTGCGGGAAGTCTCGTGGAGCACTCGCGTTTATCATCTCTAGACGTCGTCGGGGCGAACTGCGTCGTGTCCGGTGTGCGAGGATTACCACCAGGATTTAGAATACCTCCGGATACGTTACTCCAGCAGACACAGTTATGTGATGGGCGCTTCGTCTGCGTGCTGCTGGGCGTCAAGGACGACGTCAAAGGTATGACTACGTTGCGCGGCGAGCCCTTCTCCCAAGTTCTGGAGCGCCTCCAGTCCGACGACGTCTGGCCCTCGGATACGACAAAGACGCTCTGGACCGCCCGGCTCTGGCCTATCAGAAATACGCCGGAGGACGCGACGCGCGCCGCATTGTTGACCGACGACTGGCTTGGTGAAAAGCTATCGCTCGCGGACATCCTGCAGCAGGCGGACCGCGGCGCCGAGCTCGCGTGGCGCGACGCCTTGCAAGAGCACGTCGCGAGCACGGTGACGGCCACGGCACCTTTGAGGATAGATTTGGCCGGCGGCTGGTCCGACACGCCTCCCATCTGCCACGAGGCCGGCGGGGCCGTGTGCAATGTTGCCGTCAAATTAGACGGGAAACGGCCCGTCGGCTGCCGCTGTTCGCCGCTTGCGAGGAAGGAGTTAATCCTCAGAATAGAGGACACGCAGACGTGCGTCGTCACGTCGTTGGAAGATTTGGGGGATCGAAGCGACCCGCGCGCGCCCTGCGCGCTGCTGAAGTGTGCCCTCGTCGTGGCGGGCGTCGTCGACGTCGACGGTCCACCTTTACAAGAGCAACTCCAGCACGGCCTGGAGCTCACGAGCTGGTCGCGCGTGCCTACTGGCTCGGGACTCGGCACGTCTTCGATCCTCGCGGCGTGCGCCGTGGCCGTTCTCAGGGACGGACCGCGGCAACGACTCGTCGAGGACGCGTTAAAAGTCGAGGCCGAGCTCACGACGAAGGGCGGCTGGCAGGACCAGGTTGGCGGTGTCTACCCCGGGTTTAAGCTCGCCGTGTCGCAGAAGAGTTCGGAATTGATATTGAATGTGAAGGAGCTGTCTTCAGCATCTGATTTGCACTTCGTGCTGATCTACACGGGGACGGCGCGTTTGGCAAGGGACATCCTGGACCGCGTCCTGGAGCGGTGGCGCGCCAAAGAAGGAAGTGTTGTAGAGGACGTCGCGTCGCTCGTCGCGGGCGCGAAGCGGTCCGCCGCAGCCGTGGTCACGGGCGACGCGGTGGTTGTGGGCGAGGAGTTGGACAAGTACTGGACGCTCAAGAAGCGCATGGCCGCGGGCGCGCAGCCGCCGCGCGTGGCGGCCATGCTCGCGGCGCTGAAAAGGGCGGGCCTCGCGCACGGCGCGGCTTTGTGTGGAGCGGGCGGCGGCGGGTTTCTGGTGGTCGTGACGAAGGAGGCTGACGACCGCGCGGGCGTGCTGGAAGCCCTAGGGGTCTGGAAGGCGGGCGCGTCGCTGCACCGCTGCGACGTAGACCGGGAGGGGCTTGTCGTTGTGCGCGGCGGGGCGTCTTCTTCGTAGTGTAATATATGTGTTGTCGTGGACTTATTCATTCCCCCTTCGCGCCGTCGCGCGCGTTGCGTTTCCCCTCACGCCGTCGCCGCCGCGACGTCGTTTGTGAGAGGGCCCTCACGCCAAGTCTCACGCCGTCGCCGCGGCGTCTAGGCGAAGAGCGGCTGCATCGTCTCGGGGTACAGCGCGCAGGCCGCGACCATGATCGTGGCCTGCGTGGAATCGACCCGTGGTCCTACTCGGCGAGCATAGATTTGATTTCCGCACGGACCGCGACGTAGAGGCCCGTGAGCCAGACTTGCGTGCGGACGAGGTCGACGTCCAGCGCGTAGGGCAGCGGGTAGACGAGGCGGCAGACGAGGAGGAGTGCCGCGAGCTCGGAGAAGAGGGAAGGCGTGAGCTTCTCCTCGACGCCGACGAAGAAGCAGCAGACGGCGAGGATCGCGGACTCCCAGGTGTTGTACTGCGCCGACTGGACGCGCTCGATCCAGCCCGAGCCCGGGAAGCCGAGCTCCTCGATGGCGCCGGGCGCCTTGGCCGCGCGGCCGATCTGGGACTGGTAGCCGTTGGGCGCGAGCGCCGCGAGGCCTTCGAGCGCGACGATGGACAGGAGAATGGCGTAGACGGGTAGTACGAAGATGGTGAAGAGCGGGACCTTAGATGGTGAAGAGACGGGAATCGCGCCGACGACGGCCGCCGCGAGGCCCGAGCCGCACCAGAGCGCCACCGTCGCGTGCGCGAGACCCAGCATAATCGGGAACAGAGCATTGAGCTTCACGAACTTACAGTCGGCCAGAGAAAAGCCCTTGGCTCTGATCTTGTCGGCAAAAGTCATCTTGTCTTGCGAGCGAGTGGTAACCATTGTCTGATCAAGCGCTTGCCCGAGTCCAGATTATGGCCAAATGCTTGCTAGTGTCTTACCGCTAGCCCACGCAGGCCCGGCATCCTCTTTTGGCCAGCGGCTGCGCTGCTAGGTAGCCTAGCGGTGGCCAGACACCCGCAATCGACCACTGGCACTGTCGTCCATCGGCACGTAAATCCGCCGCATCGCTTTACGCCGCCTGTAGAGGCCACAGCATTTTTGCGAAGCTCCTCGGTAGGCGCGAGGGCGGCGCGCGGAAGCCATGGCCTTCCTCAACTCCGTCTTCCAGCGCGCCGACACGTTTATCCAGCGCATCGGCGAGGTCGTCGCGCCGGTCGAAGGCCCGGCGCAAGAATTGCAGATCGCGATCCGCAAGCACGACTGGCCGACGACGCAGCGGCTCCTCCAGGAGAATTTTTTCGGGGGCGACGCCCTGAACCAGCCGCTCGGCAGCGACTGCACACCTCTACATCTGGCCGCGGAGGCGGACTTCGTGCCCTGCGTCGAGTACCTGCTCGACGAGGGCGCCGACGTCGACGCGCGGACGCGGTCGACGCACGAGACGCCCCTGCACAAGGCCGGTCGGGCGGGAGCGATGCAGGCGGCCCAGGTGTTAGTTAATAGAGGCGCGTCGATCGTCGCCCGCGACAACATGCGGCGGACGGCCTACGACGTGTCCTCGAACCTGGCCCTGCGCCAGTGGCTGCTGCCGCTGCAGATGCGCGCCGAGGCCGAGGAGCCTTCTTCCCAGGCGGCCGCGGCGCCGCCGCCGCAGATCGGCGCGCCGCCGACGGGGGCCATGCCGTCCTACGGCGCGCCGCAGATGAGCGCGGCGAGCGCGAGCGGCCGGTACGTGGACCCGGGCTACTTCGCGGCGCCGCCGACGCCGCCGGCCGCGCGGCCCCCGCCGGTCGCCGCGGCCGCGCCGCATATGGCTGCTGCGCCGCCTATGGCCGCCGCGCCGCCGCCACCTCTGGCCTCGCCACCGCCGCCCGTGCCCGCAGCAGCGCCTATGGTCGCCGCCGCGCCGCCGCCACCGATGCCCGCCGCGCCGCAGCCGCCGCCGTCGCCGCTGAGGCCC
>Ga0209404_10002335_pt1 | contig 11837 bp, 7 predicted proteins | sample TroAtlMetagenome_2_FD_187447 | JGI IMG/M metagenome (GOLD analysis project Ga0209404, IMG submission 187447) | Marine eukaryotic phytoplankton communities from Atlantic Ocean - Tropical Atlantic ANT8 Metagenome (SPAdes) (version 2) | ecosystem: Environmental > Aquatic > Marine > Oceanic | place...
GGTTCAGCTTAGAAGGAGGTACGCTGTTATGAAAGAAGCGGCCCGCGCCCGCCGCCGATGAATCGGCGACGCGCGGTGTCTCCCCCCCAGGGGCTCCGCCCACTAGTCCTAGCACCGTAACATCGACTTCATGCGCGACGGCGACGCCCGCATCGACGCAAGAGAGATCGACTAGATATACACACGCCCGAAGCTTAGTCGAGGACGCGCGCATGGACCACTTCAGACGACGATGACCGCGAGGATGATGCCCCAGACGAAGGACACGACCGCGCACCAGAGGCCCCAGTACCGCGCCGGCAGGAACCCGTACATGAACACCTTCGCCGGCAGCCAGACCTTGTTCGACGCGAGGACCAGCGCGACCCAGAACTGGTCGACCGACGACACCGTCGCGACGATCGACTCCAGCGACTGCCCCCTCAATAAACCGAGCGCCGCCACGAAGCCCACGTTCAGGACCGGCCCGCCCACGACCAGATCGAAGAGCAACTTCGCGGGCACGCTCAAATTCTCCACAAAGTTGAAGAACACGAGCGACAACGGCGCCACGACCAACGCCGCCACCGCACCAAAATGCAGCGGCTTCTCGTAATCCAATTCGTCGAGCGGTATGCCCGCCAACGACTGCGACGCGAGCGCCGACGCGAACGACATGAGCCCCGCCTGCGCGGCGTTCGTCGCCACGGGGTACGTCGCCAGGGCCCGGTCATACAAGCCGACGGGCGGCGGCGGCTTGCGCTGGCCCTTCTTCGACGACGGCTTCTTGCCGCGCGGCGCGGGGCTCTTCGCGCGCGCCGCGGGCTTCTTGGGAGCCGGGGACTTGCCGCGGGCCGCGACGCGCTTCGTGGCGGTCTGTTTCGGCGTGCCCTCGCCGGAGGCGCGTCTGGCGCGCGTGGCGACCATGGCTGTTGTGGGTGCCTGCGCGTGGCGATGCGGTCGCGTCTCGCGGTCACGTCTTGCGGTTGCGCGTCGGCGGCGTGACGCGTGACGCGCGTGTTCGCGCGGTCTTACGAAGCGTGCCGCCGTCCGCGCGGTGCGTAACGCGGCGTGGCACCGCACGATTACAGCGCGCGCACCGGTTTCGAGCCCGCGCAGCGCGCAGCGGTCGGATTTGGCCGCGGTTTTCACAGTGTGGCGAGCCAAATGATCGATCTGTCTAATGCCCACGCGGGATTACTACGTTAATTGATTTGCGCTGCTGCAGCAGCACGCAAAGGTTCAAAACGCGATGAAGCTAGCGCATGTAAGACACTAGCAACTACGGCAGCTTCGTGAAGCCCAAGCACTGAGACCAGAGGTTACGTCGCTTGACGCCTGGGAGTTAGTTGCTTGTTCTGCGCAGCCAGCCGGCAAATCAGTGCACACCTCCAGCCGGCAGCAATCAGTGCACACCACACACCTGAGCACAGCACTGCACTTCAGCACACCCATGACTGAGTCAAAACCACTCCTCGTCGCAGGGGCCGATGGCTTCGGTGAAGCTCTCAAGGACAGCTTGGTGGAGCACTGCCGCGCGCGGGGCTACGAGGTCGACGATCTCGGCACGGGCGCGTACTACGACAAAGCGGGAGAGGTGGCGAGGCGCGTGCAGGTCGACGGCGCGAAGGGGCTGCTCTTCTGCGGGACCGGCATGGGTGTAGGGATTGTGGCCAACAGGTTCAGCGGCATCCAGGCCGCGACGTGCGAGAACGTGGCCGCGGCGCGCTGCGCGCGCGCAATTAATGATTCCAACGTGTTGTGCCTCGGCGGTAAGGTGACGACGCCCGCCGATGCCCGCGCCATCTGCGACGCGTGGCTCGCTGCGTGGAATCAAATTTCAGGCGCCCGACGCCATCGACGCGACAACCTAACTCACTGGTTGATTTCCACAGGTGGCTCACGCAGGAGCACGGCAAGCCTCCGAGCGACCCGGCGCCGGAGTGGTGGTCCGGCGACGTCGAGGCCTTCTTGGCGAACAAGTGGCCCGCCATCCACAAGGTCGAGGACGAGTCGCGGAAGCACTGAATGTCTGTCATAATAAACTACTAGTCCTTATCCACGGCCAGCGGCGCCGCCGGCACGCGCACGCCCGGCACGTCGACCTCCGCGGCCGCCGTGCCCAGTAGTTGATCCTTCCGGTCCGCGTCGAGCTGCTTGACGGGGTCCCAAAACCTTTTGTCCAGTTCGTCGCTGCGCTTCTGCGCCCGTCGCCTTTTCTCCGCGTTTCGGGCTTCGACCGAGGGTCGATAGACCTCCTGCTGGCCGACCCTGAAGAACTGGGCACACATCGTGCAGACGCCGACCCGATCATACGTGAACGCCCGGAACTTCCCCTTGGCGCACTCCTTCACATGTCTCGGATGGGGCGTGAATTCCTCGGACCACATCTTCCTCAAATCATCGATGGCCTTGATTGGAACTTCGCAAACTAGGTTGACGCGAGAATACTCCATGCGACACAGGCCACAACTCTTCTTCCGGGCAATCCCATAGCGCTCCTCCACGCCGTTCTGTTCGAGCTCGGACAGTTTATGATGTTTGTGATCGTTCTTCTCGAAGTCGGCGCGAGCCTTCAGTTTGTCCAAAGATAATTTCGTCTCGGCGAACTCCCTTCGAAGCATGCGTTCGCGCGTGTCCATGGGGATCCACCTCTCGGCGGACAGTGACTGTGCTAGATGTCGGGGAGCACCTGGCTGGACCTTGACGCCGTGTGGTTTTATGACGTAATTCGAGACGGGCCTTGATAGAGTAGAAGGGTTGCCCTCCTTCAGTTTCAAGGAAGGCGCGGGCGGAATGGGCTGCGTTTTTTGTTTTATTTTCTTCTTCTTTGGCGGGTCGGGGTGTCCATAATTGCCGCCCGTCCTTGTTAATGTTGCTCTTAATTCTGTTGTTCTTGCTCTTTCCGCACAAGATGGTGCTGATCTTAATATGGTGAGTGTGACGGGCTTCCGCATTTTTACTGAACTTTCCCTCGCGAGTTCCTTCGCGAGCACTTCGAGGATCGTGTCCACGCGATCTGTTGCTGCCTCGTTCGCCCTCAACAGATCCGTGAGCCGTATCAATTCGGCCATCGTCGCCCAGCCCGTCATCGTCGGCTTCGTTCGACCTATTTCTTCGCTCTCGGCGTCCATCTCGGCGAGCGTTCGACTCAGCCCTTGCTTCGACAGGTAATCTCGTACCAACAACTCGGCGAACTCGGCGACGTGCTTCCTTAATGCGGGGCCGGCGTGCGTCTCCTTCGTTACGAGGTGGGGGTCTCGTACGGTCTCCATGGCGAAGTTGTCCGATTGGCCTAGACGGCGTTGTCTTGGTGGCGTGCCTGCCCGTGTCTGTCCCAGGGAGAGGGAGGGCAAGAGGAAGGGGTGCGGCGAGGCGGCGTCGCGTCGGGTAGCTAAGACACGACGCGCAAGGAGCTTCCAGAGCCCTGCCTGACACTTATCTCAGCGAGGGGCAGCGCGTCGCGTCGCTTTGCGGGACGATGGCAGCGCGCTAGGCCGAGGCGGCGGCGGCCACTAGCGCGCACTAGCCCTGCAAAGCGGGCGCCGCCACTAGCCCTAGCACCGTCACGGGAGCGGTGCGCAGCCCTGAGCGACGCCGCGACGGCGTCCGGGCTTGCTCGGGCGTTCACGCGGACCCCGCGGCGGTCATGGCGGCTAGGCGGCCTAGCTCTAAGCAAAGCAATAGCAAAGCAAATAAAGACTACCTTTCCCAGGGTCGTTACTCGGCCGCCGCCGTCGCCGCCTCGGGAGGAGTGGATGGCGGCACCCAGCCGGGCCCGGCCTCGCGCGCGGCGAGTTTTTCCCGCACGTCCGGCGGCGTCGCCGGCGGCACCCAGTCGGGCCGCGGCTCGTCCGGTTCCACCACCGTCCACTCCGTCGGTTCCACCAGGCCCGCCTCCTCGTCCGCTTTTAGTTGAGCGAGCATGGCCATGGCGTCCTCCCGCGCTTTTGTCAATGAAGGATCCTCCTGCCGCTCCGCATCCAGCCTCCTGCCGCGGACATAGGCCTTGTAGCTCTCCAGATACTCGGGATCTTCTCCATAATACTCGACGTGGTCCTCCTCGTAGTAGGGCGCCGGCGCGGGAGCTGGTGCTTCCACGCACGGCTCTGGTACCGCTTCGCCAAACAATTGACCTTCGCACAGCGGCGGCGGCGGCAGCGGCGTCTCGACGATCAAGTCGTGGTGGACGGTCTCCTCGGGCTGTGTTGTGGTATAGGCGTACTTGTAGGAGTTGTAGTGTCTATAAAAAGTTGTGGAGAGGAAGTTTGAGATTTGTGTTACGTCCTCGACACTGTACAGCTGAATACAACCCGCCTCCACATCATCGACGGAATGCGTCAGCATCTGCTCCTTGAAGAACGCGTGGGACTCCTCCAATGGTAATGAATTAGTGTCGGGCTCGACTGGAAAGGCGTGCTCGAAGACGTTTTTCAAAATAGAAAACAGCGCCGAGGTCTGCTCGTCACTAAAACTCCTTTCGGAAGCGAAGGCCAGGCCATAGTACAGGTAGTCGACGAAGACGCCACTCCACGTGTTGTCCTGATAGTGGTTCACTTCCGTGAGTTCGCAGAGGATGCGGAGCTTGCCCTTCACCGTAGTCGCGTCGGCGAGGGCCTCCATCGATTCTATCGTGAGGTCCGTGAAGGCCAGGCCTAGCCTCGGCGGCGCCGCCTCCTCCTCGGGCGCCTCGGAGGCGTCGACCGATGCCTCCTCCTGGGAGGTGGCTTCCTCGTCGGACATGCTGTGTCTCGTCGGTGCGGCTGCCCGACGGCGTCTGCTGCCCGGCGGCGTCTCTGCTTGCCGGCGTCTCTGGGGCTGCCTCTCTTGGGGCTGCCCTTACGCGCTGACCGTGTGGTGGCGCTTTTTTCGTGGCTGGCCGCCTTTGGCGCACGGCTGGCGTTGGGTAAGCGTGTGCCGCGCGTGTATGCGTCGCTCCACGCCCGTCAATTGGCTGCCGCCTGAGCGCTACACTTGGGCTGCCTCTAGTAGGATCTCCGGCCGCCAGCGCTCCCGCGGCGCCGGCGCGAGGCGTCGGACGACGGATCGCTCCGCGCGCCGTTGCGCCCGAGAGGGACACTAGCCTCGCCCGTCCAGGCTCGCAGCGCCGGCCTCTCCCTGAGGCGCAGACGCGCGCGAGCGAGCGGGAGGACCCCATTCCCCGCGCGTGGGTGCGCGGCGGAGCGCCGACCACGAGTCTAGCCGCGAGGCAGCCAAAAATCTAGAAGAAGGCGCGCCGCAAAGAGCGCCAGCAGCCGCGAGCACCATCGGCAAGCCATGAGCAACGCCTACGCCAACCGCAACGGCGGGCGCCCCGTCTGGGACGCCTCACCAGCCCCTCCCTTGTCCAGTTACGACGCGCTGCGGGACCCGAACATGCGCCACTACTTCGAGAACCGGAGCGTCCAGGCGCACCTGTATAAGACGGGCCAGATCGACGCTGCTGGAAGAGTAATAGACATGTCGAAGAACGCGTCGAAGTTCGCCATCATCGAGCAGGAGTTCAAGGCCGCGGAGAAGCTCGAATATTGGCGCAAGAAAGAAGAAGCCGAGATGCGCCACCGCGTGCAGATGAAGCGGCACGAGGCGCTGGCGCGGGCTCGCCGGGCGGAGAAGATGGCCAAGGCGAAGGAGGACCGGCGGATTCGGGCCGAGATCGTGCGGTGCGCCAAGGGCATCACGTCGGGCGACATGTCGGCGTCCGTGTCGGCGCCGCGGTCGTCCTTCATCACGGAGGGGTCTGTTTTGGATTAGTGGGGCGTAAGGGTTTCTTATTGTAGTTCGCGGATATTGTTACGGTGCTAGGACTAGTGGGCGGAGCCCCTGGGCGCGTCGAAAGTATTGTTACGGTGCTAGGACTAGTGGGCGGAGCCCCTGGGGGGAGACACCGCGCGTCGCCGATTCATCGGCGCCGCAGATACGTATGGTTTTTGCTAGTGTCTTACAAAGCCGCTAGCTAATCGGCTGCACCTCGCACCGAGCTGAATTTGCGGGGCTGCAGGCCCCACGCGCCGCGCTGCCTCTCATTTGTGAGCCCCCGGCCCGCGCCACCAGCGCTGCGCCCAGCAGAGCCGCGCCGCGGCGCCACAAACGAGCCACAAGAGAAGAAGCAACCATGAGCCCCAGCCGCATCCTCCTCCTCCTCACGTTGATGTTGGTCGGGTTAGTCACCTTATTCCAGCAGATTGGGGTATTGTTCGGCACGTCTTGTTTATTCTCCCTGGTGCTGGTGGTCGTGTTCCTCACGAGCGAAGGCTCGCCTTTGCTCTTCGCCCAAGAGGCAGAGAACCGCTTCTGGACCGTCGTCGCGACGTTACTCTCATCAGTAGTCTTCTTCGCCGAGGACTCGCCGCTGCGAATCGGCCATAAATCGCCTCTGATGGGCGCCATAGCCGTCGCGGTATTTACGTGCTGGATCAGCTGGTACGACCGCTGGTTACGACGGCGTAGACTGGTGCGCGCCCCGCACTTCGCCAAACCTAGTTCCACGGAAAATCTGAGGACGTTGGCGGCCGACCCCGCGGAGCTCGACGCGTCGATCGAGGCGCTCGCGAAGGTCGACGAGGCCGTCGCGCGCCTGGACCACTACTTCATCCCGTCCACGATCACGCGGTTGTGGAGAAGAAGAGAGACGGCGCGCGTCGAGCGGTTCATTATTGAGACCTTGCAAGACTGCGGGGCCGACGACCTCAATATGATATTGCGAAGGGTCAAGCTCGGTTTACTGGTATATAAACTCAAGGATTCGGAGCCCATGAAGTCCTGGGCCGACTATGCTGCTTCGTTTTTATTCTCGCCGTCCACGAAGGGTGCTCGCACGGAGTTGGTCGACTTACTAGCAGTTCAGAGGGTCGCGGACCTGAACGTTCGCTCTAGAGTGGTACTGTTGGACGCATTACAACAGATGCCTCTATCAGCTTGTCCGCGACGAGGCGAATTGTGGGTGCGCAACGTCATGCTCTGGACGCGCGGCGACGAGCTCACGGAACTCAAAACGTTATGTGACCTTAAGGGCGATGTCCACAGTCTCCACAAGTTAGTTTATCAGGACATCCGCGAGTCTTCCATTCGTACGGACATCCTGAAGCACGTCCAGCGGGAGGCTTCCGTGCAGTCGGCGCATCGGTTGTTACGTACCCGTAAAAGCGCGCGGTCGAACCGAGGCTCTAGAAAAGTCTTGTCTGACTTAGATGACACTTTGTTATGTTCTGGAGGTCATTATCCAGCTGGACTGGACAAGAGGTGGCCTAGGAAAGCCATCTACCCAGGAGTATTAGCGTTTTACCGAGAGCTCGACCTCGGCACCGACGAGGGCGACTTTAGGAGCAGACTGGGGAACCTCGTATTTCTCTCGGCGCGACCCCATGTTTTTTCCGACCTAGCGGAACGTAGCTCATATGCCAAGTTCGCCCACTTATTACAAGCTAAACGATTACATACGATGCCTACTTTACTGACCGGAGATTTGAAGACCGGTGCGTATCTCGGCGTCCCGCGGTGCTGCGGTGCCTTCACGCCATCGACGCGACTCGTGTCCATCAGACGAGGACGTGGGTGGTTTCTTTTTCGAGTTTGGGGCCGTTCGGACCGCTTTGACGGAAATGCTCCGCGCAGGTGGAGAGATGATGCTGCGGGGCGACATGGAGCCGCTGGCCCAGAAGAAGGCCCAGAACTTTCTCGAGTTTCAGGCCTTGTATCCGGAGTTCGATTTTATCTTTGTCGGCGACAACGGGCAGGGCGACGCGCGGGCCGCGGAGCTCATGGCGGCGGCGTCGTCGCCTAGAGGTGGAAGGCTCGAAAGGGCCTACATCCACGTCGTCCAGCCCATCGACCGCACGCATCGGGGCCGGCACCACTCGGATCCGGAAAGCGCGCGCGAAGCTTGGGACAAGGCAGGAGTGGTTTTCGTCGAGACCTTTGTCGATGCGGCCTTGGATGCGTGTTCTCGGAAGTTCATCTCACCTCTCGGTTTAAGACGAGTCGGCGTCGCTGCGAAGAAAGATTTTGAAGTGATACAGTGGTCTCCCGACGACCGCCGGAAGGACATGCGGCGGCAAGAATTGGACGACGCTCTCCGAAGGCTGAATCGGGCGCTGGTTGTTGATTACGGTCTCGACGCCGTGCCGCTCTGCGAGGCCTGTGCGCCTCTCAGTGTGAGGAAGAGGAAGAGCGGGTCCGTACAAGTCGAGGGCACTATTGCACCTGGTTCAGCAGTACATACACCGGTCGGTCCGGGTATTGTACTATCATCGAGGACGTCCAAAGATATAGGATTGGTGTACGAAGTCGCGTTAGATGAATGGCGGCTCTGTGACAGGAACCCGGCTCGAGCTTATATACCATCGTCCCAAATTGTGTATGAGCAGTCGCGCCGGAAAGCGCTGGAGGCCTTCCGGTCGTCGAAGCCGGAGCCGGCGCCTACAAGTGCTTCCGACGCCGACTGGATGGCCCTGTCCGAGGTGCGGCGGCGGACGGACTCGGCCGGGAGTCTCGGCGAGGCGGCGGGGCGGGCGCAGTAAGTCCAGCTTGTTTGTGTTCATCGGCTTTTCTATTGTTTATATTTAGGACCGCGCGTCGATGGCGTAAAGGCGGTCTAGACCCCACAACACACCATCCCGCGATCGGCGCGAGTCGGTGGTGTTACAGTGCTAGAGCGGGCGGAGCTCCTGGGGGAGGCACCGCGCGTCGCCGATTCATTGGCGGCGGGCGCGGGCTGTGTCTTATACCCTGCGATATGTATCGCTGCTTGCTAGTGTCTTACTGGCCGCTAGCTCCGCCATTTTTCTAAATTTTGGACGCGGTAGCCCGACGGCCTTGCTACGCCACCGCTGTGAGCGTCGTGGTTGCTAAACAGCAGCTTTCAAATACCTGGCGCAGCGCTCGCGACGTCCCCGCTGCCGCCGCGTGTGACCGCGGAGTTTGGAGCCCCAAAACCGCCGGCGTAGATCCCTGGCGCCGACGCGCGCGACGAGGTCAGCGCTCTCTCCAAAATGGGCGGCTCCAACTCGAAGGCCGACTTAGCTGATATACTAGTAGCTCTAGCGCAGAACGACGTGAGCCCCGACGCGCACGACTTCTGGGACGAGCTCTGGAAGCTCGACACGACCGCGGAAGATGTGTTTGAACTCATAACGCCGGAAGATGTGCGGCATCTCCGACGAGAGCGACCGGAGAACGTCGTGACGCTCTTCACGCAAGCCACGGCGCAGTTGTGCCAGATCGTACATACGCCCGTTCCGATGTACTTCGGGCAGGCCCTGAACTGTGTGAGAGTACTAACGCGGATCCTACCGTTTCTGTTGGAGGACCATGACGAGTTCAGCGAGAAGCTCTGCTGGGGTATTGATTCGACAGATGATGAAGAAGCCGCGGAGCCGCTCGCGAGGCTCGTCGTCCATGCGACCTTACATTTGTTATTCTTACCCGGGTTCACCGTGGACGCGTCGGCGTTTGAGGACGAGCCGGACGATGCCTTAGTGCCGTCTAGGGCGCTCTGGGCGCCGGGCCTAGGCGGCCTAGATGCCAGACCAGCCGCTAGCTTAGCCTTGGATAGAAACCGGGCCGAGGTCCTACGCTTACTACTAACAGCGTCCTGCGAGCCCCTTTATAGTAGTGCGGAGACCTTCGACCCCTGGGCGTCCAGGTGGCTGAGAGCAGCCACGGCTCGGGATGCGCCAAATGCGAAGCTCCTACTCTACGCGTTACTCAACTCCGTCTGCGCCTACGACCCGACGGGTCTGGGCGTGCCGTATGGTGGGCATTTGGCGTCCGATGCTCCTGCTACAGTGGTAGCCTTGGCGGCCCAGGCTCTGGTGGTATTATTGGATTATGGTGGAGGAGCCCCCAAGTCAACTGAAGACGTTAATGTCTTCCGCGAATTACTAGCATCTATTAGTGGAGGAGACAACTTCGACTTTCTGTTCCTTGGACTAGCAAGGTTACTGAACAACGTGCATGAAGCACTTAACACTACCCTACCCGGTTCGTTGGCTCAGATCGAGTGCTACCAGGAGATTCTTATATTAGTATGGAAATTAGTCGAACTGAATGAGAATTTTGCCAAACATATTCTTACCGAATGTGATGTTTGCAGAATAGTGGTCCCATGCTGTTTTCTGGCGCATCAATCTAGAAAAGATCCCTCTAGGGTTGGATTAGTACATATCTGCACGTTCATACTACTGAAATTAAGTGGAGAAAGGCAGTTCAGTGTAGCGTTGAACAAACCCTTTGACGAAAAACTACCGACGGATCTGCCTCGCTTCGAAGGTACCCATGCCGACTTGGTGGTGGTAGTATTACATAGGATGGTCGTAAGTGGCGGTGACCGCTTACAACCGTTGTACAACTGTTTTTTGACGGTCCTATGCAACGTCTCACCTTATGCTCGCTCCCTATCCTTGGTGGCAGCCGTCAAGCTCGTCTCATTATTCGAGTTGTTTACCTCACCTAGAATCCTCTACGCGGCGGAGGGCAACCAGGGCCACGTCGCTTTGTTGCTGGAGATCTTCAACAACCTCATCCAGTACCAGTACGGGGGCAATTCCCACTTGATCTACGCGATCGTGCGAAGAAAGAGCGTCTTCGACGCCCTGGACAAATTGACTTTGCCGGGCGCTATTGCGGCCGCCGTCGAGCGGGAGGCGCAACGAGCGGCTCTAAGGAAGGGCGAGGAACATACGCCGAGTGAGGAGGAAGCTCCATTACCTAGGGTCGCGCCGGGCACCGCTGCGTTCCTACCATCAGCGGAATGGTTGCGAAGGGTCAAGGCGGAATTGCCTCTATCTACCATTATGAGGTTGCTGCATCATCTGGCGCCGCAGATCGAGGAGCTCATAGCGCGGGCGGACTACTCGCTCGACGAGGAAGCCATACTAGGATTCATCCGCAGTACCACAATGGTAGGGCTATTACCAGTGCCGCACGCGATTGTCGTGCGCAAGTACCAGCCGAACACGTTTACTTCATTATGGTTCACGGCCTTTTTGTGGGGGGTCGTCTTCCTCCAGAACCAGGCGCCGCCGCTCTTCGACGGGCCGGCGATCAGGCTCTTTACGGTGTCGGTGGTCTAGGCTCGGTGGAGGGGGGGGGTAAGGAGTCGTCTTCTACTCGCGTCGACGGCGTGCGGGTGGTCGCGACGCGATCCCGCCGACTCGTGCTTAGGAAATCGCGCTAGCGGGCTGTAAGACACTAGCAAGCTGCAAGCGGCGCCGGCGAAGCGGCTGCAGCAAGGTGTGCAGAGGCAAATCTGTGCAGTCTGCCACATATACATACAGCAAATATCGTGCTGCAGCGAACCGCGACGAATTGAGCGCAGCAACGGACGTGTAAGAGCACACACTGCGAGTGCAGCACTGCAGCACTGAGCAGCAAGGACAGCGGTGCGGTAAGAAGCCATGGGAAAACGACCACAACAAACCAAGGGCAAAAAGAAAGGCGGGAAGCGCTCGCGAGTGCAGCGCGACTACGACGAGGGATTAGATGATGACGTCGTCGAGCAGCACATCCCGGCCGGCCCCCGCGCGGCGCGGAGCACGCAGAAGAAGGTCGAGGCCTCCATCGCGACGTGGGAGCGCGTGCGCGAGGCCCAGTTCCACCAGCAGCAACGGGCGCGCTTCGCCAAGCCGCCGCCGCCCGAGAAGCCCAAAGGGTTGACGAAGGCGCAGCGCCGGGCGCGGCGGCGGCGCGAGCTGCGCGGTCCTGTAGCCGAGCGGGCCTGGCCGACGCGGAAGCAGCTCTCGGCCGCGGCGCGCGCGCGCATCGTCGGCGACGGCGACGACGACGACGAGGACGCGTCGGCCGGCGAGGTGTCCGAGGCATCGTCGTCGTCGTCGTCGTCGTCGGGAGAGGAGGAGGAG
>Ga0209404_10002339_pt1 | contig 11827 bp, 13 predicted proteins | sample TroAtlMetagenome_2_FD_187447 | JGI IMG/M metagenome (GOLD analysis project Ga0209404, IMG submission 187447) | Marine eukaryotic phytoplankton communities from Atlantic Ocean - Tropical Atlantic ANT8 Metagenome (SPAdes) (version 2) | ecosystem: Environmental > Aquatic > Marine > Oceanic...
AATTAAACCTAACTTATCTTCCAATGCGTCAACAATTTCAACATCTTGAATATTATAATCAACAAATGATTGAAAGTCTTTTGTATACCATTCTTTAAATGTATCATAAGGCATATCATCTTTACCACGACCTAATTCTAATTCACCAATGAAATCTAATTTATAACTCTCTTGTCTTGTTGGTATAAACCACTTATATAAATCAAGATAGTCTAACATACAAATACCAAATAGTTGATAGTATGTTTGTGGTCTACCTCTTACATTAATAACATCTTTATTAATTAAATTCCAAGGCGACATTCTTTGCGCCACTTTATCACCTGCTAATAATTTTATTCTATTCATCAAGTAAGGTAAATCAAAAAACTTGGTGTTCCAACCTGTGATAACATCTGGATGGTTTTTAATCCAAAATTTCATAAACTCAAACATCAATTGTTTTTCATTCTTACATCTTACATAGGTAACATCTGAACGGTCAGTTGTAAAGTCACCAACACCCCAGGCTATAATTTGTTTATTAGATTGATTTTTAACTGTGATTGCTAATAGTTCTTCAATAGGATTCTCTACATCTGGAAAACCATTTTCACAGGTAGTTTCAATATCTAATGTAAAGATTTTAATGTGGTCTTTATCCCATTCAATAGTTTCAGGATATTCTGAACCAATATATTGATAATGGTATCTTTCAAGACCATAAACAGGAGAGTTTTCGGTAGCAATCTCTCTACGAAATTTACGAGCAGCATTAATGCTGGTAAATTCAAGAGGTTTTAAATATTGACCTTGTAAAGTTTTATATTGTGAGTGTTCGTTTGTTGGGGCGTAGAGAGTAGGACCAAAATCTATTTTGTCCTTATAATCTTTTCCATTTAAAACACCACGAATTAAAAGTTTACCTTTGTGTTCAATTACATTTTTATAGAAGTTCATTATTTCTTAATTTCACCGTTACATTATCTAATTCATCTGTTAACATTATCTGGCAACTCAATCTAGATTCGCCTTCAATGTAACCTTTTTCATACTCCAAGAGTTCTTGCTCTAAAGAGTTTTGCTCTATCTTAAGCTTCTGTTGCCATTCTACACCATTTACATGGATATGGCAAGTCGCACACGCACACGAACCACCACAATCGGCAGGAATCTCTGGTAAACCTAATTCCTTGGCTGCTTCCATGATGGTACGACCAACTGGAACATCCACCGATAAGGTTTCTGTGCCTCTAATAAAGTTAACTTTTACCATTAATTAGGTAATTTAGTTTCTGTTATAAGTCCTTTATTTGGTGTGAGTATCTTACTGGTATTTTGTTCGTAAGAATTCCTAATTTCATCTTTAGGTTCTGTCATAAAGACAATCTTATCTTTAGCTAAGGTAACTGAATCACCTTTACCAAACGCATTATATAATGACATCATCAATTGAACAGGTTTGCCTGGTGCCATTTGCTGAGGTATTATAACAAAAGGTTTGTTTAAACTTATGCCTTGGTCATTTTCACTTACCTTGGCAATTACATCTTCACCTGTTGATAATCTAATCACTTTCACATCACTCATTTACTTCTTCTCCTCTATACTATATTTTGTTGTTATCACATATTTTCTATTTGGATTTACCATAACATTTAATCTATTCATAAATTCTCTATCAAATAGAATAGGGGATTTATTTTCTCTGTCATCTATTGTAAATTCTACATCTTTATAAAGACCGCCTGCAAATTCAACATCTAACATTACAACATGTCGGTCTTCCTCATAATCTCTTAAACCACCTACATTAATTTTCTCTGTACGGAGTATATCACTTGTAATGGTTTTCTTTAATAATGTCCAAGTAATCTTTTTACCACTTACTTTAGTTTTATCTGCATGAATAACTGGCATACCGGAATTACCCGTATCAAATTTTGCCACAATCTCACCAAAAGGTTTAATTGTAACCACTTCTTTAAATCCACATTCAGATGGTACTTTTACCCAATTCTTTTTATCTGCAAAGTGTTTAACAACTTCTTTACTTATATTTTGTCCACTAGCCTCTTCAATTCCCTCTGTACCTGGAGAAGAGTTAACCTCAATGATATAAGGATAATCTTTTACTCTATCTTTGGCAGGTATAAAATCAACTGCCGTCCATACACCATTAACTGCTTTAGAAGCTTTTAAACATTCTTCTATTTCATTTTCGGTTAATTTAAAACTTTTTACTTTACCACCTTGCGACACATTACTTCTAAAATCACCAGGGATAACATCACGCCTCATAACTGCTTGTATTTTTCCACCTAATACTAAAACTCTTATATCAAAATCTGTTTTAATATATTGTTGTACTAATAAGTCAGCGTCTTCATCTTGTTTATAAAGTACCTGTACAATACTATCTAAAGCTATTTCTGATTCAACAAATAATACTCCAACACCCTTACTACCTCTTAATGTCTTTAAAATAACTGGAAACTTTTCATCCAATTGTTCAACTGCCTTCATTGATTCTTCGGGGTCATTAATCAAAACTGATTTAGGTTGTTTAACACCATAATCGGATAGTCTTAATGAAGTTCTATATTTGTCAGCACATATGTTTATGGCCGTCCTAGAATTGACAACACAAATATTGTGTTTTTCTAATCTTGATACCAAGTCCATCCAACTATCTTTACGGACAACTGAACCTCTTATAAGAGCAACAGTATCTTTTGGTGATACAGGAAAACCTTCCTCATCATCTTTGTTATGGAATCTTAATTCGTCCTCGGAGGTTGTATAACCACCAGTATTACGATAGATATATGCCTTATGTCCAGCCTTCTTGGCCTCTTTTACCAAGTTCTTGGCTGTATGGAAGTTCTTATCATTTTCCGGTTCATCTGAAATAATAAGAAATCTTATCTGTTCAGGTTTCTTGGCCTCTGATATATAATCTTTAAAGTTGTGGACTTGCATTTTTACTTGTATTCTCTTCTGGTTTTTTGCCTATATTATATTTAGCAACTAAATTCCATTCGTTCTTCTCTTTAAATGGTAATACTTTTATCTGACTTAAAGGAGCCTTGTTATCAACTCTCGTTTTTTCAGATATATCAATCAAATTCCAGTCTTGTAGTAATAATGCTATTGTATTTCTTCTTTGTATATCGTTTTCAGTAAGTGTAGATTTTTTACCATCTAAAGCAAATAATTCTTTAAAATGTGTTATGTAATACTTACCTTGTTTGTGTAATATATGACAACTCTGAAAGAGTGTCTTATCTTTACGACTTGCAACACCAATTCTAGTTAGTGTTTCTCTGACTTTTAAGAAATCGTCAGGCTGTTTTATCGTCACCTCAAGCATATCTGCTGGCGACCAACTTATATTCTCTTCACTCATTTTTTTCTCCCACCTTTTTTCAGGCCTAATTTTATATTTTCAATTTGGTCGTCTGAAAGTAGGTTAAGAGCTTCTTTTGCCTTTTGATTACTATAGCCATAATACTCTTTGATTACTTCAAGGTCTTTGACTTTCTTTTGTGATAGCCATTTCCCACCAAATCGCCTCTTTTTTCTAATACTATTTAGTAAATAGTGAAATTGCATACGCTTAGGTAGGAAGTGTAGTCCATTCATTTCATTACTATGCATTATTGTATCATAGAACATTGATAAACAACGATTAATAACAAAAGGTGGATATTTCTTTTCCCATATTATATCATCTGTATCTAATAAGGGTGTTTTTGTTTCATTAATTGCTTTTAAATAATCTTTTAATTCGTACATAGTTCAACCCATTCTCTTTCCTGAATATCTTTATGTCCAAATGCTATGGGAAAACTAATTGATATTCTATTTGTTAAAGGTATTATCTCATGTGGACAAAGACTAGGTACAAAAACCATATCGCCTCCCCACATTTCAAAATCTTGTACTTGTTTTCCATTCTTTCTCCATACTTTTATATGGGATTTACCTTCTTGTTGTATAATTATATTAGCAGACTTATCGGAGTGTTTACCAAAACTACTCTCTTTTACTTGCGAAAAATATATATGAGCGTCTGTAGGTGCATTGGTCATATCTTCAATCATTTTACAAAAATTATTTATTTTACTATTTACTCTGGAACAATCTACAATATAACATGTACCTTTTTTTAACATGGTTTCAATTGCTTGTGGTGGATAAGTGTTAACATCTGTTAACCAACTCTTATTAGGCCATGATATATCACCATCTTTTGTACATTGAAATCTGGTATTGGACATGAAAGGTCTTAAATTAATAAGGCCTTCCAATTCTTTCCAATTAATTAAATTACCATAATTAGATTGTCTATGTATTGGTGTCTTACCGTTAAGTTCATTAACTGTAAACATTTTAATAACCTGGCAAAATTGCCAAACTTTCTTTCTTTAAATAATCTTTATTGTTTGCTGTTTTTAATTTATGACACTCATAACATAGAGTTTGTAGGTTATTAGCTGTATTATTATTTCTATTACCATCAATGTGGTCAACTTGTAAACAACTAGGTCCTATAGGATTATCATTTTTTCCACATAGTTGACACCATGATTTTTTATGTCTAGTATATCTGCCGTTACCATAATTATGTTTTTCTTCATTATGTTTTTGACAATATTTTCCCCATGCTTGATAACCTGTTTTAGTTTTACCTTTGTTTTGTTGTAGTTTACCACAACCAGGTATCATACATACACCTCTTATCCTTGGCATTACTTAAACTTACAATTGGCCATAATCTCCGTTAAACACGCAACCATATTAATCTCTTGGTCAGCCACAAAGGCAGACTTATACTGATAACCAGCAATGATTAATATTGATTGTGGAATAGATTGTGATTCAACATTTGAATACATCAACTCATAAACGGTACTAAACAATGATGATGGCTCTTTGTCAAGATTGTTAATAACCCATTTACGCATGTCATTAAATCTTTTTTCTTTTAAGATTTTGACCAGTTCTTTTGTATTCGCCTCTGATAAACTAAACAGTATACCACTATCAATCTTACCTCTTACTGAATATCTTTGAAGTTCATTGATAGTTCTTCTAAAATCTGGATAGTATTTCTGTATTAATTCTGCTAATACTTTTTTATCATATTCAATTTGTTCACCGTCAAGGACTTTACCAAGCCTTTTCATCAATGCCTGTGCTGTCTTTACTTTTTGACCATTCTTAATCGCAAAATCAATGACGGTACACCTGCTGTGTAAAGCAGGTAAAATTTTATTCTTGTAATTACAAGTAAATATAAACCTACAATTTTTATAAAAAGTTTCTATGAAATTTCTTAAAGCAGGTTGTACTGATTCGGCATTCATATAGTCTGCCTCATCCACAATTATTACTTTATGATTAGATTGTTCAGTTAAGGATACGGTAGACGCAAAGTTTTTTATCTTATGTCTTAGCGTATCTATTTGACGGCCTTCATCTGAACCGTTGATAATAATATAATCTGCACCAAGTTCCTCACACAAAGCACGAGCAACTGTAGTCTTACCAGTACCTTGCGTACCAGATAATAACAGATTAGGGATTTCTTTTTGTTTTAAGAATTCAGAAAATGTTTTTTTAATGTCTTCACTTAAAATACATTCACTTATCTTTTTAGGACGGTATTTCTCCACCCATAGGTATTCTGACATATTTAATCCTCACAATTTAAAATTCACTATCTGGTTCAATAGCAACCCAATATTGAATTGGTTTGTTTCTATTGATAAAATGTGAAATCTTTTGTGAAGATATAGCCACATCATAATCATCCTGAATCATTTTAAAGTTTTCAGTTTTAAAGTAAGCTTTAAATTTTTTATCAGTATCACCAACTACTATAGAGTAGTCGTTAGATGATGGCGTTTTTTTATCAGTTGCAACCAACTTAACTTGTTTACCATCACCGGTTACGGCAATGTCTGGTAAATTAAGAGTGGTAACACCTTTCATTAGTTTTGCAAAGGTATCCTTTTTCAATTGAAAGGTAACATACTTATCAGGCATTGTTATCATCTTCGTTGGTGCTACGACCACGGATTTATCTGCAAAATAATATTTGATTGATTGTTTTCCGTTTGCGTCTTTAATATTTAAATTTTGACTACCATTAAAGTTAAGGTCTGACTTATCAAATAAGTCAACAGCTCTTAAAAATTCAGGCAAGTCATAGATAGCAAACTCTTGGTCAAACTTTTCTTTTACATCAGCCTCTGCTAATATATTTTTTGCTGTAGAAATAGTTTGAAGTTTGTTGCCAGGTTTTACTAAAAGATTCTGATTGATGTCAGAAAAGTTTTTTAGTATAGCAACGGTATCACTTGTTAGGTTCATTATATATTTCTCCTCATAATAAAATTAATCCAAATTTTTGGAGCGGATACTTGGTACTGCCCCAAGTTCTAAAGATTGGAAATCTCTCATAATACTTTTATACGATATCCGCAATTATTAATATACACTAAAGGCGTCCCATTGTCAATGCTGGAACGCCTCATAGTTTTAATTGTTATTTAATGTTGATGGTTCTAGCTTTTTTATGGTCTGGAACAATCTTCTCTAAAGATACTTTTAAAAGTCCGTCTTTTAATTCAGCACCTTTTACTTCAACATCATCTGCTATAGTAAATGATTTAGAGAAATTTCGTTTAGCAATGCCTTTGTGTAATACACCGTCATTGTCTTCAACTTCCTTTTCTTCTTTAGTCTTTACTGATACTATTTTAAGGACATTATCCTCATAGTTTACAGAAATGTCTTTTTTACCATAACCTGCAAGTGCTACCTCTATATCATATGTTAAAGAACCTGTCTTTATTATATTATATGGCGGGTAGTTATTAGCCGTTAAGTGTGGAAGATGTGTTGCCATGTCATCAAAATGTCTGAACATGTCATCAAACCCCACCGTAAACGGTTGTAGGCCAGTAAAAATTGATTGAATTGCTTTTGAATTGGTCATTAAAACCTCCTTTTGTTAAGCAAAGTTAATATTTGATACCTCTTATGAGCATATCATAGTTATTTATATAGTGATTAATTTTCAAATGTCAACCACCCTATAAAACTTTTGTTAATCGGTCTAGTGAAAACTTATGATAGTCTTTATCTATTTCACAACCGACATAATCTAAACCGTATTGTTTAGCAATCACGGCCGTTGTACCTGTACCCATAAAGGGGTCAAATATAGTTCCCTTTTTTAGACCAGATACTTTTAAAATCTTTTCTACAAACTCCTCTGGATATATTGCTGGGTGTTTATTAAGACCTGCTATTTGAGAAGTTATATATTTTGTAGCTTTACTTTTATATGTTATATGCCAACAGTTGGTAGTAGGACGATAGTTCCGACCACTCCGTTTTGCATTTCTATTATCATTGTTATAGTTTGTATCATATGGTACACCAGACCATTCCAAGTCTATCGGTGTATCGCCATTTTTTGTAAAATGGAATAAATGTTCCCAACCGTTTTGTAAATATCTTTGACTTTGATGTGGTATTGTATAACCTCTTATCTTGCCATCAACTTCAACTGCTTTTGCCCATATAATATTATTCTGTAATTTCCATGGTACATTTTCTGCAATTTTATATGTGTCAAAAGGATTCTCTTTTGAATATCCTAAATTAAGAAATAAATGACCACTTGGTTTTAATACTCTACAAACTTCATGCCAAACTTCGGACATCCATTCTACATAGTCCTCTTTCTTATCTTTATATTCTGAATATCTTACACCAAGATTATATGGTGGACTAGATATACAAATGTCAAATGATTCGTCTGGTGTGGTTTCTAAAAATTTTAAACAATCAATATTGTGTATCATAATAAACTCTTTAAGTGGTAGTTTTTCTTTTTTGAGTTTAAAACTACCAAAACATTAACTCGCAGCTTAAGTTCTTTTTGGGTTGTTGAACCAGGCGCAAATGCCAAACAAACAAATTCTGGTTAAGGCTACCGCTCCAGAATAACATTGTGGCAGAGGTAGGCCTCACCCTCTTTATACTACGGTATCTTACTACCTTATCACCTAACTAGTTCATCCGAACCTTGCAATCTACTCGGCGCTATGGAGGCCAATGAGCCACAAATTCTAGTAGAGGTTTTGTTAAAGCAGACCTCAAACTGCTAGTTGATTTTGTATTTTATACATGGGTCAACTACCCTCCACGCCCCAGGACTTACGAATTGCCTGGTATCACTATTTATCTATAATATAAAGCACAGGCATGGAAACTATAAAAATCTGTTCAATTTAGCCATCTTTTTCTTGTAATTTTTGATACCTTCTTTTTTCTTTTCCCTTTTAATAAAGGATGGCTTCTGATAAAACTGTCTTCTCTTTAATTCTTTAAGTACGCCTTCTTTGGCAAGTTTCTTCTTCATTACACGCATAGCTTTTTCAAGGTTACCACCTCTTACTTCAACTGTAATAGTCAATTAGATACTCTCCTTTCCGTGTAAAAAGGTGGAGGGCACTACCCCTCCACCAGGACTTACACTATGATTGATAGATTCGGATGATTTAGATAACATCTTCCTCATCTGACTCACTATCATTGTCATCCACTTGCGAGGCTACATCCGCTTGTCTTTGCTGTTCAGCTATCTGCTCAGCAGAAGCACCAGCGTCAACTTTGGTATATAACTCCATAAATGAATTCTTTGTATCATTGTCAAATCTATTAGTACAAACTTCAATTGCTTTAATCTTTTTATTGAAGATTGAATAAGCTTGAACAATGTGGACTAATCTTCTTGTTGATATAATCTCATCAACACCACCGTCAAAGTAGGTTTTTCTGATTACATCAGCCCAAGTTACCAATTTCTTACAAAAATCTTTATCTGATTTTCCAGACGCCAACTTATAAGAGTTAACTAGTATCTTTTCCTCAACACTAGGTTTTGGATAACTCTGTTCAAAGGTAATTGGAAATCTTTCCAAAAACGCCTCGTTAAGAACATTAGTTCCGATAAATTTACCGTCATCACTACCTTGACCTTTAGTATTGGCAGTAGCAACAACATTAAAACCTTTGGCAGGTTTTACAAATCTATTAATCTTTTTAACAAAGACACCAGAACCTTCAAGGATAGGTTGTAAACACATAATCTTATTACTAGCTAAGTCAATCTCATCTAATAATAAAAGAGCGCCTCTTTCCATCGCCTCAATAACAGGTCCGTTTTGCCAAACAGTTTGACCATCTTTAAGTCTATAACCGCCTAACAAGTCGTCCTCGTCAGTTTCAATTGTTATATTAACTCTGATTAATTCTTTTTTAGCCTCAGCACATGCTTGGGTAACTCCCAAAGTCTTACCGTTACCAGAAAGACCTGTGATAAAAACTGGATAGAACATACCAGATTTAATAATTGATTTAATATCAGGATAATTACCAAATGATACGAATACTGGATCCTTTTTAGGAACAATATCGCCTGTTAAAGAAGAAACAATATAAGCAGCTTCGCTTTTTGTTTCAACAACAGGTGCTTTGGAAGTTAAAACTTTTTCCGTTTCACCTTTACCTGATTTTGAAATTTCCTCACCATCTTCGGTGGGTAATTGGAATAAAGACTTACCAACTTTATAGTCAGCATTCTTAATCAACCATTGTGGAGCATACTTGCAACCAAAATGTTTGTTGGCTTCTTTTAATTCAGAAACCGTCAGTTTGTTAGTACCAAATTTTTTCTTGGCATAATCAACAAACTCTTGTTGTTTTTGATTTAACATCATAGTGTTTTTTCGTCCTTTCATAATTATAGGTCCATCCTAAAGGAAAGATTCGCATTTGGCAACCATTTATTTTTGTTACCTGGTCTCATTTATGCGACCTCCTGGATGAATTTGTTTAAAACTACTCTGGAAATCAATCGATTCTGCATTGATTTACCAAAGATTCTCTTTAACTCGGAGGTTGTACCTTTTTTAATAGTAGCATTTTCCATACTAAAGTTTTCAACACCAAGTTTTTTACCATCAAGAATAAAGAATTTATTATAACCTTTACTGTTAACAGCAACTGCTTTATCATTACTTAATTCTTTTCTTAATTTATTTAATATCTCTTGTTTATGAGAATAATCTCTATAGCTATCTGCCTCAATATATCTTTCAAGGTCCCATCTCCTTACTCTTTTAATAACATAGAAACCTATCACATTAACATCATGTACTTTTTTAATATGTTCTAATAATTGTGTAGTTATGTTATGTCTTCCTACAAACTTGTTATTATCTATTTCAAATACATTCTCTTTTTCCCAATCTCTTTCCTCATTAACACCATAGATAGTGCCTTTAGGATAATTACCAGAACCATCAGTAAGGGTAATAAAAGTTAACTTCTCAATACCATATTTTTTTCTAAACATTGGTATCATTTTATTCATATAAATTAACGACTCATTAAGAGGTGTATTACCAAGATAATATTTACTAGGAATACCATAGTTATTTGATTGTGCTAAATATTCATCTGTATCATAATCCATATTTCTTCTATAACAATATCTGTTATCAAAATACATACCCATATGGAACATCCATTTTAATGCTTCATCCATTACTTGTTTTTTCATTCTATGACTTAAACAATTAGTTAGATTAAAGTTTTCAAAATGGTATTCGCCATGATTTTTACTAAACCCTTGTAAACCTACTTCACCATAACCTCTTTCACTAGTAAAGAAGTAAACCTCAAAAGGTATATTAACTTTTTTACAAAACTCTACAAGGTTAATTAATTGTTTTACTGTATTGAATAATACATCACTCATAGAACCAGACCAATCAAGCAACATCATCATACCATGGTTTTTACCATCAGGTATAACAGTTAACTTTTTAAATATATCTTCATTGTATTGATATGTTGGTAGTTTTAATGGGTCAATAATACCAGTTTTATCAGTATTTGCTCTCTTATATGCTTGAGCAGCTTTCTTCATTTCAAACTCTTTAACAAGATACATTACAGTTTTCTTGTTTTCTTTTATAAATTTTTTGTATTCTGAATCCAACCATACTTGGTACTTCTCATTATCATTATGTCTTGCTTCATTTACTTTATGAGCATTCATATCTTTCATCCAAGTTTTATAGTCAATTAAACAACCATTTTTACCAAGATTAGGAGTAGGTATTTTTCCATAATTATAACCTTTATTACCAGTATCTAATAATTCTTCACTTCTTTGTGTAAATGAATCATCTGTAATTGCTTTTAATGGTCTATCTTTTACTTTATCACCACCAGCACCTTTAGCATAACTATCTGGTTTTCCTTCAGATTTTTTATCTTCTTTATAGTCATCATTAATTTTATCTTTTAAAGAAGAGCCGTCACCAGAGCTATCCTTTTCACTATCTGCTTTTTGGTCACCAAAGTTATTGAAGTCATTTTTTTCATCTGCTTCATCTGAATCTGATTGTTCAACATCTGGCGTAGCAGAGCCTTCGCCTTTTCCTGTCATTTCATCACCATTACCATCATCTTCGTCCTCTTTATCATCAAGGTCGTATTGTACAGTAATAATATGGTCATCAAAATCTGGTAATTTTTTCATCTGGTCAACTTGGTCTTTTTGCCACTTTAACATTTCTTTAGCAAGGTTGACAACATCATCAAAAGTTTTGATAGCGTCAACCTTGTCCAACCACTTGTTATCTTTAGGAGCAAAAATGAATGGTAATCTGTTTAATGATTTTGACCTCAAATTAATTTTGTCAATAATCATAAAGTCTTTATTGATATCTCTACCACCGATACCAAAGAAATT
>Ga0209404_10002340_pt1 | contig 11826 bp, 8 predicted proteins | sample TroAtlMetagenome_2_FD_187447 | JGI IMG/M metagenome (GOLD analysis project Ga0209404, IMG submission 187447) | Marine eukaryotic phytoplankton communities from Atlantic Ocean - Tropical Atlantic ANT8 Metagenome (SPAdes) (version 2) | ecosystem: Environmental > Aquatic > Marine > Oceanic | place...
GGGGTGCTGTGAGCAACTGGCCAAAGTCGTACCCGCTGGCTCTAATTATCGCGTTAATGGCATTGTTGCCAGTAGGCGTTTTATTTTCGTTAGCATCAGATAGCGCAGAAATCTTCGACACCCACAATTTGCGCGTACTCGGTAATACCGTATCTCTTATGGTGTTAACCATTATTGGCTCGGTGCTAATAGGCGTGCCGTTAGCGCTGTTTACTGCCTATGTTCAAATGCCCTTCAAGCGGTTTTGGTTAATTTTATTAGCCGCGCCCTTAGCTTTACCCAGTTATATTGGCGCCTTTGCCATGTACTTTTCATTTGGTCGTGGCGGCGAAATAGAAAACGTATTAGGTATTTCCACTCCCAGTATTGATGGCCTATGGGGTTCAGCGCTGGTTATGTCGTTGTACACCTATCCTTTTGTGATGATGACCACACGGGCATCGTTACTAAGCCTTGATGCCAGCCTAATAAACGCGGCTCGCACCCTTGGCGTATCTTTATACACCAGCTTATGGCGTGTGGTATTGCCCCGCGTCGCGACCAGTATTGCTGCCGGTGCCTTATTAGCTGCACTTTACGCTCTGTCTGATTTCGGTACGCCTGCCATCATGGGGTTAGACACGTTCACTCGGGTTATATTTGTTGAATACAATGCCTTTGGCTTAAGCCAAGCCGCCATGCTGAGCTTGCAGCTAATGGTGATTGTAGGATTAATCTTATTTATAGAAAGTCGAATTAGCGGCGCTAAAGAACGCCCCGGTAGGCATTTAAGTCTATGGCCAGCACGTTGGCAGTGTAACCTTATGTTACTAGCTGCAATGCCTATATTATTGCTGGCAATTGTATTGCCTCTAGCGGTATTTACCCTGTGGTTAATACGGGAAGGGACCGGTGGGTTTGAATTCAGCTATGCATGGAATTCGGCTTATGCTTCATTCTTGGCGGCGATTGTGGCGGTTATTCTAGCCATACCCGTTGCCCAAGCGGCTATTGCAGGCAAAGCCGGCCGTTTAATGGAACGCATTACTTATTTTGGTTTCGGCGTACCCGGTATCGTAATGGGTACCGCGTTGGTTTATGTCGGACTTCAGTTGCCCTACCTATATCAAACTTTGGGGTTGTTGGTAATGGCGTATGTACTGCGGTTTATCCCCCTTGCTGTGGGCAGTGTGCGTAGTACCGCAGAAAATTTAGATACTGGATTAGTGAAAGCGGCGCGAGTATTAGGTGCAAGCCCTCGTGAAGCATTTATGCGCATTACCTTGCCACTTACTCTAAGAGGCATGATAGCCGGTGCCGCGCTGGTGTTTTTAGAAGCCATGCGAGAACTACCTGCCACTCTAATGTTAGGGCCCACAGGGTTTGAAACTCTAGCCACCTACATGTGGCGAGTATACGAAGCAGGTTATTTTGGCCGCGCAGCTGTTCCAGGTTTATTGCTGGTATTGTTATCAGGCTTTGGATTAATATTAATGCTTTCTGGCGAACGCCGCGCCCAGTTTACCGTTTCCGAGGATGAACGTAGTTAATGCTTAAAGTTAGTGAGTTGTCAGTTGATTATGGTGCTACCCGTGTAGTGAATAAGCTAAACCTAGCATTAGGTTCAGACGAAATTCTTATGCTGGTGGGTCCAACAGGCTGCGGTAAAACCACTATTTTACAGGCATTAGCTGGACTTATTCCTATTTCAGAAGGGCAAATGACCTTAGGGAATTGGACCGCCACACCTAAGAAAACTGTTCCCCCTGAAAAACGTAATGTGGGTATGGTGTTTCAAGATTTCGCCCTGTTTCCCCATTTAACCGTTCAGCAAAATGTCTGCTTTCGATTAAAAGACACTAAACTTGCCGATCACTGGTTGAAGCTTCTCGGTCTTGAAAATTTTCGTGACGCCAAGCCTGCTCGCTTATCCGGTGGTCAGAAACAACGAGTTGCGCTAGCCCGCACCTTGGCACACGAACCCGCTTTCGTGTTGCTAGATGAACCGCTTTCAAACCTAGATGCCGCCTTAAAAGACAGCCTTCGTTGGGAAATACGTGATGCCCTTAAAACCGCCGGTGTACCTGCTATTTGGGTAACTCATGACCAAGAAGAAGCGTTAAGTGTAGGTGATAGAGTCGGTATTTTAAACAAAGGTGTACTAGAGCAACTTGCTACCCCAGAAGCTTGTTATTCAGAGCCTGCTAGCCGATTTGTAGCCCGCTTTATGGGGGAAGCTAGCTTCGTTCCCGGTACTTTCACGAACGATACTGTCACCACTGACATTGGCACAGTGCCCGGTACCTCAGTAGATGGTGCTACCGGCAAAGTGGATTTGTTGGTGCGCCCCGATGATTTAAGTTTAAGTGCGCAGCATGAATCACCCAATGGCACCGTAGATTGGGTGCGTTACGAAGGCGAAAGCCGCCTATATGCCGTAACCCTAGACAGTGGCAGCCAATTGAAAGTACGAGTAAGCCACGAAAACGCTATCAAACCTGGTGCTAGAGCACACATGGCGCTAATTACTACGCACCCATTAGCGGTGTTTGCGCAAGCATAAGTCTTCGCACTTAAAGATTAAAAACCCCTAACTACCAATACCCTATGCCAGTGGTTTAAAATTAAACTGCTGGCACACATTGTAGCCCCCCAGCAATTACGTATAATTCAGCTCTTTTTTGCCCTAATGCCTTACTTTTTTCGTGTTTGGCTAAGCAAAAGTTTAAGTCAGGTATAGCAATTAAAGGTGAGTAGTGTGAAACAGCGTGATGTAATCGTAATTGGTGCTGGTGCAGCTGGGCTGTTTTGTGCAGCGCAAGCCGGTGCCCGTGGGCGCAGTGTAGAAGTGCTCGATCACGCCAAAAAGGTGGGCCGCAAGATACTTATGTCAGGAGGCGGACGCTGCAACTTCACCAATATGTACGCTGGGCCTGAAAACTTCTTATCGCAAAACCCGCACTTTTGTAAGTCGGCCCTAAGCCGATACACCCAATGGGACTTTATTGGATTGGTTGCCGAGCACGGCATTGCATACCACGAGAAAACCCTAGGCCAGTTATTTTGCGACGACAGCGCGAAAGATATTGTCGAACTTCTGCTAAAAGAGTGTGATAAAGCTGGTGTAACCATTACTCCTCGCTGTGAAATACTAAGCGTTGAGAAAACCGAAACAGGTTACACGCTCAATACCTCTATGGGTGAATACCAGTGTGAGTCACTCGTTATTGCCACCGGCGGCTTGAGCATGCCGAAGCTAGGCGCAACACCGTTTGGCTACAAAGTGGCAGAGCAGTTTGGCTTGAGCGTGCTGCCCACCCGAGCGGCACTAGTACCTTTTACTCTGCAAGATAAAGACAAAGACGTACTAGCAGAACTAAGTGGCATTGCCATAGATGTAAATGCAGAATGTAACGACACCTCATTCCGTGAAGCCATGCTATTTACCCACCGGGGCTTAAGTGGCCCAGCCATGTTACAAATATCAAGCTACTGGGAAGCTGGCGATGCGCTAAGCATAAATACGCTGCCTACCGAAGATGCGCAGGCGCTTATCAACACCGCTCGCACCGACACCCCAGATGCCTTACTGGCAACCTGTTTAAACAAGGTGTTCCCTAAACGCATGGTACAAAGCTTTATTGAATACCATCAATGGCGCAACGTGCCGGTGAAGCAACTAAGCCACAGTGAATGCGAGGCTATTGCCAATACGCTAGAAAACTGGCAAATAAAACCCAACGGCACCGAGGGTTACAGAACAGCCGAAGTTACTATAGGTGGTGTAAATACCGACGAGTTATCGTCTAAAACCATGATGGCTAAGAATGTAGAAGGTTTGTATTTTATAGGCGAAGTTGTAGACGTAACCGGCTGGCTAGGCGGCTTTAATTTCCAGTGGGCCTGGAGCAGCGGCTGGGCAGCAGGGCAGGTGGTGTAGTTATAAATCAAGTTATGAATCAAGTCATAAATTAAGTCAAAATGCGCATACTAAAAAGCGACTGTTCAGTAACATTGAACAGTCGCTTTTAGCTATTTTTACATAGATGCTTTTGTGCTTACCTGTATCACATCAAAACTAGTTACTGGTTAGTTTCGTTAACCAAAATAACTTTACGATGTGGGAATGGAATTTCAATGTTCGCCTCATCAAGCCCTTTCTTAATTTGCTCAGGCACTGAGTAACGAATATCGAAGTAGTGCTGACCTTCACAGAAAGGACGCACAATGAAGTCTACCGAACTGTTGTTTAAGGTTTCAACTTCAACAAACGGTGCTGGCTCTTTAAGTACATGCGGGTGTTCAGCAAGTACTTTATCGATAACGGCGCGAGCTGCATCGATACTTTCACCATAAGCGACACCAAAGGTCATATCTACACCGCGAATTTCATGGTGTGAGTGGTTGGTAATTTGCTCGCCCCAAATTTGGCTATTTGGAATGATAATGTGTTGGTTATCGAAGGTTTGCAAAATAGTCGTGAACATATCTATTTCGGTGACTTTACCAAACTTGCCTGCTGCTTCTACAAAGTCGTCCACTTTGTATGGGCGGAAGATAAGAAGCATAACGCCAGCGGCTAAGTTAGACAGTGTGCCTTGAAGTGCTAAGCCTACCGCAAGCCCGGCTGCGCCCAGTAATGCAATGATAGAAGCGGTTTGTACACCAAAGCGGTTAAGTACGGCTATGCCCACAAACGCTAAGATGGTATAGCGTATTACGCTGCCAAAAAACTTAAATAGGGTGTCGTCTAATTGGGGGTATCGACCGGCTAGTGCAACCATGCCCTTATAGGCTTTGCCTGCTACCCACATGCCTATAATTAATATAAGTAACGCAAGTAGTATATTGGTGGCCCACGCTAGTGCGCCAGGGAGATACTGATCAACATCAAGTGATGCAATAAATTCTTCCATGTTAAAATTCCTCATAACGATGATTATTCTTTAATGATTCGTAAGGGTGCTTCAAGCCGCTATGTTATAGGCCATAATCAACATTAAAGGTATTCATCAATAGTATGAAGAGGTGAAAGTAAAGCAGTGAAATAAGCAATTTTTCCACTGCTTTATTTATATTAATTAGATGATTAAGGGTTTTTAAAAGGAATAGCGAACAAAGGCGGCAAACACTTCAGAATCGGAGAATTTGGTATATTCACCGCCGACTGCTATTGAATCCCAAAAGTATTGCGTGCCTAATTTATAGGCTTTTTGATCAGAACCTTCATCCCACTTCTGCCATTCTAATCCGCCATATATTTCCAGATTGTTTGTGATCATATGTCGAATATTGGCTTCACCGGTAAAGTACTCGGTGCCTGCAGAAACGGCATTGTCACTGTCGTTTATTTTAATATCAATTTCACCATAGCCAATTTTACCGTCTAGTACTGTGCGGTTCGAGAAATGGTGAATGTAGCCAAGTGCTACTTTCCAGCGATCCACATCCATGTTTACCCCTTGGGTTTTGTCATCAGCCATAAAGTAGGTGGCTTCGCCAAAGAAGTTCATGCCAAATTCTTTACTTGCCTTGAACTCAAAGCCTTTCGGGGTAAACATATCTATATCAGCAAATTCCGTTTGCACTAATGAAACCTGCGCAAAGTCGTAGGAGGGGGCATTATTAATAGGTTTATCAGCCGCAAATACAGCACTGGCTGCTAAAAAACAGGTTGGAGCGATAAGTAGTTTATACATTGAATATCCTTATTAGGTTGGGAGAACTAATAAGAAGAATAGGGGATGTGAGATGAACGAAAAATGAACGCTAAGTTAATCAATATTCAGGTAAAAAGAAGACGTTTTTACCTATGCTGAATAGTGAAAAATTTGTTTGTATGCTGCGCAAAGTACTTTATAAATGATGTATTACAACAAGCACTTTGCGCGGCATTATCAAACTAGTACTTAATCCCAAAGGTAAGCCTAACGGTTCTTGGTTCTACGGGGTGGTAGTGTAAGTCTTCTACCCCTTCTTCTGGCTCGCCAGGTAAACGAGAGGCGTAGTAATAATCGATGTCGTGTGCATCGTTATCAAGCAGGTTCAATACCTCTAAACCCACTTGCCAATCGCTATGTTGATAAGCAACTTGGGTGTTTAACAAAAAGGTTGAAGGCGGTTCAATCGCATCGAAGCTATCTACTGTGCGTGAACTTAAGTACCTTGCACGCAAGGTATAACTGAAGCCTTTTTGATTGCTTCGCTGGTACCACGTAGCACCCGCACTGACTACTACAGGTACTGTGCCGTCTATATGATCCCCTTCACCATCAACGGTATCGCTAAAGCGTGCCTTGGTGTATGCCGCTTCTACATCGGCAGTAAGGTGATGACTTAACCAGTAATAAGCGCTTAGCTCCACCCCGTAACGTTTAGAGGGGCGGCTTGCTTCGGTAAAGCCCGCATCACCTACGTATACTAACTCACTGTCTAATTCTAACTGCCAAAGCGCAGCTGAAATATTGTACGTTTTGTCGTCAGTCCAGTTAATGCCGGTTTCGTAACCTAGTGAGCGAACCAATAACGGTGCGGGCTCTACGGCTTCACTTGTGACTGGGTCTTGAGTAATGGTAGTCCCTCGAGCATCGTTCGAATGATAACCCTGGCCTATGTTGGCAAAGGTGGTAACCGTGTCGGTAACGCGATATTTCAGGCCCGCTTTTAGGCTAAACATACCATCGCTTTCGCTACCGCTGTTTTCACTTTGGCCGTCTACCTCTACGTCAAAGTAGTCGTAACGTCCACCTAGTGATAGAGACAGTGCATCTGAGAGCATTATTGTTGACTGGACGAAGGCAGCGTAAGAACTACTTTCTATCGCATCTTCACGAATGATACCTTCGCCATTAGTACCTATACGCTGCAAGTCTTGTGTGCGATACAACCCTACATTATCGATATCGTCATATCGCCATTGCCCACCCAAGGTAATACTGCTTCCTTCGACAACGGTAAATGGAGCAGAAAGAGGAAGTGTTGTAGATAATTCACCCCCATAGATTTTTCTATCATCAGCTTGTTCAAATTGATCTCCCATATCTGGGTTATCTAAGAAATAGGTGAAGTTAGAGAAAAGGGTAAGGTCGGTATCGATAGCATAAAGCGATGCATTTATCGTGTCGCTGCTGTATTGCGCTGACAAACTGTATCGCGACGAATCACCGCCTACTTGAGTATCAATCGAGCCTAATCGGTCTATTAGGCCGCTTTCAATAGCTCTAGCAGGGACTTGGTCGGCGCTATTCCAATTGTTTTCATAAGCCATGCCGCTAATGGCTAATTCACCATCAAATAAAGGCACTATATAACGTAAATTAGCGTTCTTTTTCTTTACGTCTTCGTTAATGTCTGTCCATGGGCCGTCATAGGTTTGGTATTCCAAAGCGGCAATAGCCGTCCCTTTACCAATACTGGCTGAATTTAGGGTTACGGCACGGCGATAGTTGTCTTCACCTAAGGTTACAAACAGTTGGTTACTTTCAAGGCTATCTTTAGAACTAAAATACGCGCCGCCAGCGCTAGAGAAATCGCCAATGTTGGCGTAGTAGGTGCCTTTAAAATAGCTTAAGTTGTCTACCATTTCAGGAATTACAAAATTAAGATCTGAGTAACCCTGTCCGTGGCCATGGCTTCGCATATTTACTGGCATGCCATCTACACTGACTGCGAAGTCGGTACCATGGTCTAAATTAAAGCCGCGTAAAAAGTACTGATTCGCTTTGCCTGAACCACTGTGCTGGGTCACCATCATGCCTGGAATAAACTCTAGCATTTCGCCTGTGCGAAGCATGGGGCGCTCGACTAATGTATCGCCCGATACCCAACCTTGAGAGGCTGAAACAAATTGCCCACTTTGTGTTTGCGTGCTGCCTTGAATGCGTATGCGTTCAATATTTGGTTCTGGTACCGCGTCGGGATCGTCTAGTGCGTAACTAACGGGTATGAAAAGTGTTGATGACAATGCAAGCGCAATGGAAACGGAAGAGAAACGTAAAGGCAATTGAGCACAGCGTAAATACATGAAAAGTTGTCTTTTTTGATGGTGATATTAACCTTACGCGTAAGATAACGTATTGGACGCCGCTTTTTTATTCGTAAGAGTTAATATTTAGATTTTATAAGACAACTGTCTTGGGCACCTTCTCACTAATTACAGATAAATAGTTTCATATTTAATCGGGGCTAATTTTTGCAGTATTTGATTTTCTTGCTGATAAGTCAGCCCTACATCTCGCATAGCGCCCTGAACGTACTCCACCAGAATATAAAATTCTCGTTCTTTAATATTTAAATCTTTGTGGGTCTCTAACATGGCTTTGCCTTCGTAAACACAAGGGCCGCCAATAAGCTCGCAAGTTTGTGATACCAGTTGTTTGCGTAAATGACTTTTAGGCACGCCATTAAAATAATGCCCTATAACAGGGTCTTTATAAATTCGATTGATAGCAACACCAAACACAGTGTTAAGGGTTTTACTGCCACCTATTTCATCGTACAGACTAGCAGAAGTTTGGCTTGCCGTTTGCGTAGAAGTGCACCCGCTTATACCTCCTAACATACTTAAAAGTAACGCGATAGCGGCTGTCGTTATTCTTATTTTCTGTAAATGGCTACTCATCATCACCAACTTAAAAATTAGCAGTGGCAGTTAGATAGAAGCCTGTCGAACTAGGCTGCATAGGCAAGTTGCCCAAATCTACATAAGCTGCGGTGAGGGAAAATGACTTATTGGGAAAGTAAGCAATGAAGGCGTCGGTTACCGTATCCTCTTCAGCTAACCCGCCTAGGCGATTGGTTTGAGTTCTAAACTCAACGCCGATTACGGTTGAAGGGCTAGTTAGCAGCGCTAAGGAGCCTTCCCATTCCACTTTATAACTATCGTCATTCTCACTAGCAAAACCAAGTAAGCCAAAGGTGTTAGCTTTGGTATAGCGGGCAGTTAAATTGGTCAATAAGTTAAAGCCGTTAATGTGGCCTAAATAAAGTTTGGTGGCAGAAACAAAAAAGTCAGTACCGCTATCATCTTTAGCGCCCAGTATGCGTGCTACACCTTGATTGGGAAGTGGGCCGCTGCCATCAGGCAATAGAAGGGTGGTATCAAAATCTCGGTGCTTTTTATATTGGGCACCAACAGCCACTTGGGGCATCCAAGAACGTTGAGTAAATACACCATCACCCAACACTTTCACTTTTGCAGACACAATATCCATGTCGATACGGGTAGATTGTGCGGCGCTAATTGCTCCATCGGTGAGTAAACTGAAAACATTGCTAGTAATACCAGATGAAATATCCAAGCTTTGGCGCTGCACACTTAATTCTATGCGGTCGTAAATGCCTAAGCTGGCACCAAAGGTGGTTAAGGTGTAGTCGTTTAAATGTAGGTATTGAACGTTGGCGGTGCCGTTAATTTCTTCTTTACTGCCATAGCCGCTAATAAAGGCCCAAGGGGTGATACCACCACCAGCGGTACCTTCAAACCCGGTAATGCCGCCCGTTGCAGTTAGGCGAGAGCCCGTGTTTGCACAGCTGAAAAATGAAATTAAACAAAAGCCTAGGCAAAACAATATCGCTTTGATCATAAAGTCCCTTTCTTGAAGGTTACCTAAATAATAGGTCAGTTTTGCCAGAAATAAAGCCTTGCACGCGTTTTTCCTAAGCTGCAACCGTGAAGCGATTTTTGCCAGCACGCTTAGATTGGTATAGCGCTGTGTCGGCAGACTCCATTAGTGATTTTACGTCTAAAGCAATAAACTTATTTTGATCATGATAAGCCACGCCCAAACTAGCCGTTACACTAAAATCTGCGCCTTCTTTCGTGATAAAACGGTGACTTCTAATATTCTCGAGAATTCGTTTGGCTATTTCTTTAGCTTGTAACAGTGTGGTGCGGGGAAGGGCAATAATAAACTCGTCTCCCCCAATACGTGCAATAACGTCATTAGTACGTAGCGTATTTGCTGCAGTTTGCGCCACGGTTTTAATGACTTCGTCGCCCACGTGATGACCAAGGTTGTCGTTAATGTGTTTGAAGTTGTCTATGTCGAAAGAAATGAGTGCCAATCCAACATGGTTGGGGTTCAGCTTAACCAAGTTATTTTCAAAGTAATCAAAGAAATAACGCCGATTGTGCAGGCCAGTAAGCTCGTCTCGAATAGATAACGCCAGTAGTTTTTTTGCGTTTTTATTTTGGAAAATCACAAAAATAAGCAATAAGGCAAATATTAATGCTACTCCTGATAGCATCATATTTTTCTGTCGTACTTTCAGCGATTGCTCCCTTGCCGTTACCGCTTGCAGTTGGGTTTGTTGTTTTAATAGGGCTATTTCTTTGTCTTTACGCTCGGCCTCCATCGTAGCCTGTACTTGCGTGACATATTCTGAATTGTTTAATCGCTGCAATTCAAGAAAGTCTTTGTAATACATATGAATATATTCAAAAGCTTGCTCGAAGCGATTATCTTTAAATGCCACTAAACCTGCAATGTAATCAAGCTCTAAATGCCACTGCGTATTGTGTAATGCTTCTATGCCGTTAAAGATAGTACGTGCTTTCGATAAATCTTGTTTAGCTGCAGACAAGTTATCAAGGGTCAAATTGCATAGGGCGCGCTTTTTGTATAGTTCTGCGTTGTAATCAATGGGCCCCGATAAGCTCAATGCATCATCAATAGCACCAATAGCAAGGTTACACTCTCCTTTTTCTGCCATCGTCATGGCGCGGCCATAATGCAAATAGAAATTTTCGCTGTGATTGTCAGTAAAGCTGAGTGCTATTTCGTAACGGTTAAAATAGGAAAGTGCATCATCCCAACTCTCTAGTTTCCGGTTCACCATAGCTAAACCCAACAAGGTACTGGCAACATGGGGTTGGTAGCCAATTGACTCGAAGAAGGTAAGAGCACCTTCGTAATACTCAATGGCTTTTGTGTAATTCCCCAAATAGTTATAGGTGTCGCCTAAGCTCTCTTCTAATAACCCATTAAAAAAGGGGTTGTTTAAAGTGACAAGGTTTTTATAAGCATCTTGCAGTATGAGGGTGGCGCGGTAGTAGTCCCCTGAAAGTGCAAACCCATAACCTAATTCTCTAATAGCGAGCACATAAATAGTACTGTTAGTGTTTTCTTTGGCGACTTCAACTGCATACTTTAAAGTGTCGATAGCGCCTGAAATATTGCCTGTTTGGTGCATCCGACTCCCTCGTAAATAAAGCCACAGCGCATGTTGCTCGTTGGTCATTACATTGGCGAACGGTGCAACAGTAACTAGGGTGGCATCCATTTCTTTGTATAGGGTTAATACACTTTCGGACTGTGCTTTTCGCAGCAGTAACCAAACTCGGCCTTCATTGCTGAAGTCATTTGCTTGCGCGAGTGTGGCTAATTTGCGGTAGGTTTGCTGAGGATGCAGAAAAATGGACTCTTCAAAATCACGTAATGCATTCTCGCGAATTGCACCTGGTGTAGTGTCAGAAGCAGCTGTGGCTTCAGTCTCAGGGATTGCAGACACAGAAAAAGAAAGGCTAAACAGCATCCCCAATGCGGCGAAAAGTATTAAGAAACAGGTACGTCTATTTACTACAGCCAAAAAAAGCCCTCCGGATGGCTACAACTTTGCTTAATTAACTGTGCTTGAATAACGTTGCTGGGATTTATGTTGCTTATTTAACCTGCAATCGAGCACTAGGTTAGTATGAAAAGTGTTCGGAGTGAAGCGACATTTCTGCTTATTTTGTAAAGATCAATGTTTGCCAACTCACCCCTTGACGGTGCAATTTGTCACTAGAGGCGATGTTATGCATTAAGGTTAAGCCGCAAGATTTTGCGAACTCGATGGTGTCACTTA
>Ga0209404_10002342_pt1 | contig 11812 bp, 16 predicted proteins | sample TroAtlMetagenome_2_FD_187447 | JGI IMG/M metagenome (GOLD analysis project Ga0209404, IMG submission 187447) | Marine eukaryotic phytoplankton communities from Atlantic Ocean - Tropical Atlantic ANT8 Metagenome (SPAdes) (version 2) | ecosystem: Environmental > Aquatic > Marine > Oceanic...
TTATTTTTTCTGGGGGAATAGCATCAAATACTACTCCTCTAATAGTCAAGCTCCTTTCCATATCGTCCATACCTCTTCCTTGGTGACAACCCGGCACTTTTATATTTGACTGTTCTTTTTACACCAATATTTCCGCCTCTTCCTCTTAACTCTGCATCAGAAACTTCACCCTGAAACAAATTAAAATAGTCTGCGGCAGCCATTGGGTCAGTCCATTCTTTGCCCGGTATTCTTAATAATCTATAAATCGTGCCATATAAAATACCGTCACGATAAGTATTACTAAATTCTGTGTCTATACTGTTAGTAGTTCTAGTTGGTTTAAGAGCCACATTTAACAATAGCCCATTTACAGTTTTTGCATTCGGTACTGGTACTAACCAAAAAGTATCAGCTGTTTTTTGTAGATATACTGTTGGTATGCCAGACTTATCTCTCCAGTCGGGGTAGTTTAACTCTAGACTTCTTGGGCTTATGGGATCTAAATCATTACCATCATAAGTAGCCCACTGTATTTGGTGTACGTCTGTACCACTTGGTTGGTCAAACTCATACTCATAAACTCCTGATATGGTAGTTATCGGGTCTAGGTCATAAGTATAAGCTCTGCTTTTTTCACAAAGTTCTATAGTTGCAGAACGTAGGTTAGTTTCTATTAAAGATTCAGAACATCCCGGTACGTAAGGAGCAACGTCTCTTACTAATGATTCAAAACTAGCCAAGTCTAGCCTCCTGTTGTGGTGCTTCGTTTAAAGTTGTAGCTTTTGAAAAGTTTAAACTTTGAAAAAATAATTGATAATGAGTTCCAGAACGTTGTTGATTACCTGCAAACTCAGCGTCTTTTAAATATGCTCTATACAAAACAAAATTTATAAGCGCGTTTGCAAAAATATCATCTACTTGTATTAAATCAGTATTTGCTCCAATACTCGTAGGATTTTTAGAATATATAACTTCTACATAAGCATTGCCAGCGACTCCTGGGTATACAGAAAACTTACGTGGGTCTCGCTCATCAAATATGTAATGTTTAACTATAGTACCGTGGGTAGCTCTGCCTGTAACAGTAGGATCGTGCCAGCTTGGGTCTTCGCTGTTTATTACATCTAAGTTTACTTTTGAAATAGCTCTAGCACCAGTAGCATCTGTAGCAGTACCTGACATATTTCTAGATACACTAATAAGTCTTAATCCATCCGTAGGTATTGTTTGTTCTGTACCAGTAGCTAATTGTACATTTGAATGTGTAGCAGTAGCATCGGGTCTAAAGTTAGCAATCTCTCTTTGCGCATCACTCAAGTAATCAAACATCTCGCCATCGGTCCAACGCACACCAGTGTTATCCTGAAGTATATTACGTACCCTGGATAAAATATGTTGTGCTTGTAACGTACCGGCCATCTACTTTTTCTTAGTTGTTTTAGCTTTTGCTTTTGGTTTTTCTGTAACTTCTTCTACAGCAATTTCTTCAATAACTTCCATTGTTTTAGCTTTGGGCTCTTCTCTTACTTCTTTAGCCCCAGCTTGTATACAAGCATATCCAATATACTCTGGGAATTCTCTTGCTTCTCCTGCGTATAAACGAACAGCATCACCAGTTTTTAGTGACACATATAAATCTGTTTCTGAGATAACTTTCATAGTTTTTCTTTCCATTTAAAACTCCTGTTTAGTAGAAAGAGGTGGTCCGAAGACCACCCCAATCTTAATTAAAATGCGCAATCTACTCTGATTACACCAAAGTCTTCATTCTGACCAGAAATGTCAGAGTTATAGACTGGTTTTTTAAGACCCATGATCTTACCGATAGAAATACCGTTTTGGTTTCCATAGTCGAAAGTGTCTTCAACTATTTCAGGCAAACCGATATCTGCCATAGCAAGAGCTTGAGCTCCACAGAATAGGTTAGCAGCGAAGTCAATATCACTACCAGATCCACCTTTCTGAGTACCTGAGGTACCTTGAGAAGTGTTTGGTACGTGTCTGAATTCGTGAACCATAACGCCATCAACCATTAAGCTAGAAGATCCAGCAAATAGTTCGTTGTTTGGTCCTCTGATACCAGCGCTTCTTACGTTAGATAAGAAGTCAGAATCTAGTTTCAGATCAGCCATTACTTGTGGAGTAACAAAAAGATGATACATCTCTTCATTACCTGCGCCTCTCATACCTCTAATGTATTGGTCTTTAGCATAAGCTTTTAGTTCAACAATAGTCTTGTAAGACATTGTGTCAGCAGCAACTAAAGCAGAAGTATCACCAGCAACTAAACCATTAGTTGCGTCGACTCTTCTGTGTCTGTTAGAAGTAGGAGCAGTTACATCACCATTAAAGGCAAGGTCAGACAAGTTAGCACCTGAGCCTAGTACTGGTCTAGTCGCAGCAGAACCACCGATATTGTTGTTCTTTCTGTTATAGTCAATACCAGCCAAAGTTAAAAATGCAACTTGGTCTAGTCTGTCCGCCATTGCGTATGCAAGTGCGTCTCTTGAGTGCTCACGGAAGTTGACAACAGATTTTTGATCCGCTAAACGACCAGAAAGTCTGTTCGCAAATCTTAATTGATCTAATTGTACAACGATGTCGAATGCTCTTAATGCTTCTTCATTACCTTCGAGAGTGTTGTCTCCAACGATACCATCACCAGTCATGTCAGCTAAGAGTGTTAATACAGCTCTAGCTCCTTTTTCTGATTGAGTAAGTTCAGATATAGTCTGAACCATGGCGTTGGGGCCACTACCCGCGAATTGGTTAATGAAGGACATGTTTCGAGCTACTCGCCAAAAATCACGAGACCAGATAGTAAGCTGTTCACTGGTCAACGCGCTGAAATTTGTATTAGCCATTAGGCCTCCAAATAAAAAATTAATAAAATAACCAATCGCTATTTGGGGCGATATCCCGTATACCCTTTATCGTTGGGATACGATATCGTTAATTTAACGAGCACGACCTCGAACAGTTAACGTCGTTGTAGACGAAAAAACGATTTTTATACTGAACGACCAGTTGTTGGATATCGTTCCAACCAACGAATTCTTTAATACTATACTACTATTTAATCAAAGTCACCACGCATTCTGCGTAAAGTTTCTTCTGGTAGCGCACCAAACTCATCATCAGATAGTACATTTATATCTACTACTTTTTTGTTTTGAGTAGATTCCCCTTTCATTTGGGGTGGCTGTGATTGAGAAGCTTGTACTTTTTTTGATACATTTGCTTGTTTTTTCTTTTCTTGCACAACTTTATCTAAAGTAGGTGCTGCATTAGCTACGTCATCAGTTTGTACATCTAAAAGTTCAGGTTTTGATCTAATTAAAGTGACCTCAGTAGCTTTTGCAAGTGAATCGGCAGCTCCATAGCCTTGGAATATAAAGGCATCCCTTAGTTCCATAACCTCATTAGCAAGTCTTTCGTCAAATTGAGCACTTTTTTGGTCAAAAACAGGAAAAACTTCCATTATTTCGTTAGCTTTCTTATTTAACTCATGTGCTTCTCTGTCTTGTTGTACAGTTTGACCCATTTTACTTTGCATTTCGGACATCATCTGCTCTCTTTCAGCACTTCTGATCTCTTCTCTTAATTGTGCAGCTAAATCAGTCTCACCATCAAGCACAAACTCTTGATATTCCTTTTCTTTTGACACAAAATCGTATTTTGGACCTTCATTTTCGGCTTTTGCTTCCCCTTCCATGTCTTGAATTCGTTTTTGCATTTCTTTATTTTTTGCAAGTACTTCATCAAGGCGAGATTTTGGCACCATAGGAGCTTTTGGTTCTTCTATTTGCGGTTCTTCCGCCACTGGTTCCACAAGCTGTCCATCATCTGTCGGAACGCTTTCTTGTTCAGTTGTTTGCTCTTCGCTTTCTGCTTCTTGTGCAACAGGTTCTTCGACTTGCTCTTCTGCAACTTCTTCTGTTGCTGTTTCTGTAACAGGTTCTTCTTCTGTTGTTTCTTCTTCTTCAACTTCTTCAACTTCTTCCTCCGTGTTTTCAAAGTTCATGTCTACTTCAAATGGTTTTACATCCTCTTCTGTTTTTGCATCAGCACCCGGCATTCCGTCAAACACTAAGTCATTATTATTTTTATCTTCAGCCATTATCTACCTCCTGATGGTTTCATAGCTGCGGTAGCAATTTTTGCTGCCGCTTGGGTTTCAGTTTGTCCTTTCCTCATGTCATTTGTTAATGCAGATAACTGCTGACGTAAGGCAAGTTCTTGTTGCTTCATTGCCATTTTACTCTCTATCTCAGCTGCTTTAAGCTGAGGGTCTGCCATAGTTTCCTGTGCTTTGGCACTGTGTAAATTAGCTTGTGCTTGTATATTCTGTACTTCTGCTTCCATCTTAGCGATTTCAAGTTGTATTTTTTGTATTTGAGCTTCTGCTTGGAAAGCAGCAATTTGGGCTTCTTCTTCTGTCATTGGTTCCATACCTTGCATTTGACGTATACGTTGTGCAACTTCGCCTTTTTTAGCTAAGTGTGAGTAATCTACAATTAAGTCATCTGGTATTGGTACACCAGCTTGTCTTAAAGAGATTGCTTCTGCAAATTGTACTTCGTCGTAATTATCTCTAGTTGGCATTGTACCAATAACCACAGAATATTCACCTAAAGTTAAATCATTTATTATTTCTCCCTCAGGAGTTACTTGATTCAATCGTAATGGAACCTGTTGTTTCATTGGGTCAGCTTCATCAGTAATTTGAATTAGACGCTCCTCTGTGTAATACGACTGTACTAGACGTAAAATGTGTTCTGCTAAATATTGCCTAGTTTTTTGTAGATTATCTAATGGCACTTGAATCATAAGTGCCCCTCTATTTTGCTTAGCTTGTATAGCTACACCTGATACCTCAGGGCTATCTGTACCTAACATGGCATCACTAATACCACTAATTTGTTTAATATTAGCTGCAGCTTTTTGACTTATTCTATCTAGGCCGGTGGGAATCTGATTCGGTGGTATCTTCGCAGGGGGGGAGGATCCACGATTATACTCTAGTACTAAACCAGTTTCCGCACCGTGTTCTTCTAAATCGTCAGCAGTCATTCCTTGAAGCGACCCTGTTTCTACAATCCAACCACTGTTAGCTGTAGTATTTACGATATGTAATTCTTGTGAACTTATTTTATTAAGTTGTTCTTGTCAGATATTAAGTTTCTTACCATACCAAATGGTCTACCTCTTCTCCAGTATGGGAAGTATGGGACGATGGTAAAATACTCATATGGGGACCAATCATCATGCAGCACACAATGGTCTGCAGTTACAGTCCAACGCACTTTACGATCCTGTCTTGTAAGGATGTCTAAACCATAATCATCCGCAAACTTTTGTAACTTACGTTTGCCCCAGTTTCCGGGTACATGTCGCATATCTCCGGTTACTCTATCTACATAGTAAGTACATTCTTTGAGTTGGTAATATTGTCTTTCAATAACACGTATTGCACGTACTTGCCTATTCTCTTCTGGGTTAGTAGTAGCTGATTGATTATACTCTACCCCCGTATACGTATCACCATACCTTGTTTCTTCATACTCTACAGAGTCCTGCCCCATAGTATTACCATACTCTGCAGCTACTCTTAATTTATCAGCTTTCTCTCGCCCGTATTGTTCTTCAATCTCATCTAAACTCATCCATTTAGTTTCAAATATCTCATTCCATGTTTTAGGATCATACTCCTTGGCGTCAGGGTCAATCAGAATATCTAACGGATCCTTGGTACTTATACGCACTTCTCCTTGGATATGATCCGTGAAATCTATTCTTACATCAAAATAACCCCGGTCTTGGATAAGACCATCAGCGAAAACAGTTCCTTCTAGCCAATCTAATTTATTGTTGTCGGCTATTTGTAAATATAATTTATTAAGTACATTAGCAATTTCCTGATTACCATTACCTGTTGGCTTAAAATTAACATCTGCTCTTCGAGTGCTTTGTTCACCCAACACAGTGTTAACCGTAGGAAGTATTGTATTAATTGTAAGAGCGGGACGCCCTTCATCATCTAAAGCTGATATGTCAGCTGGGTCCCATTGGTTACCACGGTAAAAAGCATCACATTTTTTAGCAGTCTCGATATAGTCGAGGTGGCCATTGTCGCGCGCACGTTCGTAACGCTCGAACTGATTAGTTGCTATTAAATGCTCTTCTTCTGTACTTAACTTTTTTTTCTTTTTGCTGTAATCCATTAAGAACTCATAGCTGATTTACGTTTTTCATTCTTAGCCAGAAATTTTAACTTATCTCGCCAAGATGGTTCATGTTCTATCTTCTCTACAAAAGTAGCGAATTCTGTCATCATTAATCCTATCCATGCTAACGCATCCACTTGGTCATCATGTACCCCGTTTGGAAAACGCAAAAGTTCCGCAATTAGCGGACCAACCCATACCGGATCTTTCGGAAAGTATACCATGCCTTGTTGCATTCTACCTTGTATTGCTCTAGCTCTCGCTTCCTTGTCTCGTCTACCTACTTTTAAATCTTTAAAGTAAGCTTCATTAAGTCCACGTTCTCGAACACGTTTTTGTAGAAACGGACCTAATGCCATTTCTATATGACCCTTCTCGATACCCACCACATGTGGTCGCCAAGTTTCATACAAATCTAGGATCTGTTCAACAAGTTCAAAACCGTCGTACTTCCCTCGTATACAGTCTACTACGTATAAATTATCATATTCATCAACCCCAACAACTACTCCTACAGAGTAGTCATTACGTTCTCGTTGACCAATTGCCAAATCCCATGCGCAATAGAACCGTAACCTGTCAAAGTCTACTTCATTTTCATCGTAATACCTAATCATTTCTCGGTTAAAGTACTCACCTTCATCATTAACTGGGTTCTGTTGGTACAACGCTGACCAGTCTCGTGGACCTACCGCTTTTTGAATCTGGGTCAGAGCTTCTGCGCTATATCGCTCTGGGTGAAGCGCGTCGCCTTGCTCTCGAAACTCTTCGTCCTTTTCGGCGAGAGCTGGATACTTAACAACTTCCCACTGATCCGCGCCCGCGGACGCTGCTTGTAGTAACCTACCAGCTAAATCGTCATCGTGCCATCGCGTAAGAATTACGAGTACACCACCTCCAGGGGCCAGTCGTGTATACGCAGTAGATGTATACCAATCCCAGACCGCGTCCCGATTGTACTCGGATTCCGCGTCCTCTCTGTTCTTGACTGGATCATCGATGACTAACACGTGCGCTCCTTTACCAGTAATACCACCACCAACACCCGCTGCTACATAACCACCGCCCTTGGTTGTATTCCATGATTCTACGGACTGCGAACTAGGGTCGAGCGATACACCAGAAAAGACATTCTTAAAATTAGGTTCTCTTAACTGTTGACGAACCTTACGACTAAAGTTCATGGCCAACGATCCAGAGTAGGAACAACTAATAAACTCATGTTCAGGGTTCTTGCCCAAATGCCAAGCTGGAAACGCAACAGAGGCTAAAGTAGATTTACCATGTCGTGGTGGCATAAACAACATAAGTCGAGGTGACTTTCTGTCATTTACATCTTGGCTGAACTTTTCCAACCGTAGACATATGTCCTTGTGTACCCAACCTGCTAAATAGTCTGGATTGAAACGTTCCACGAACGGTAACAAATGCTTACGTGACAATGCACGCAACGCAAGTTCTTTCTGGGCTTTTAATTGTGCAGTTTCTTCTGGAGTTGGTTCTTCTGGAGTCTCTTCGATTACAGGTTCTTCAATACGTTCCGCTTCGTCGGCTTTACAGTACACGCAGATCTGATCATCACTGGGGTACAGTGTATCTGGATGCAACGCTTTACACGTCACACATTCAAGCTTTTTTATTTCCATCTATCTCTAGTTCTGCTTCAGTTTCAATAACTACTCTGGCTCCGCAGGGTAGAATAGGTTTATCTGTACCACTATAGCGAACAGTAGAATCACCTTTTATAGTTACTTCGTGGCAATAGGTATTGTTCTTACCTTCTTTCACAGTTATAACTGGCTCATTCGTACCGTGTTTTAAGTTAGCCCTTATCTTATGCTGGTTAACGTGAATGTATTTAATCTTTCTTTTCTCCACGTTTATCTCTCATAGCTTTCAAAGTGTCGCTATCCATGATTTTATGTACTTCTTTAGATCTCGTATTTGCAGTTTTTTCATCATATATGGGCCAAACGCCTTTTTCTATCTCATCAAACCAATAGTCATGGGCTTGGTCTTCAGACATTGGATTGTTGCTATTGTGCCCCGGTACAAACCCCGGAACAGAGGCAACCATACCCTCATAATTACCTCTACGCATTTTAGGCCCTACCATATACGCAGTCATAGGTCTTCCAGTCTTAGGGTGTTTAATATTTAACCCCATATTTTTCCTATGGTAATCAATAACGTGTTTTTCAGGTCCCGTGAGAGTTTTCTCTACTTCATCCGCTTCTCTTATCAGATCGTCTATATTGATTGTCATTTTTTATCCTCTTTTTTAGGCATAAGGTATTGGTTATCAGTTCCCGCTATCTTGAGTAATTCAGAATCTGGTAGCTTCTCTAATTGTTCTACAGTTCTATCCAGATTGATATTGATTTGTGTAGCATGCTCTGGAGCAAATAGACCGTGGAGCTTGCACAATGAATCGGTGATAACTTTTTCTTCTGTCGCTGTTGCAGATTTACGGTGCGCTTCCAAGTACATGCTTGTCGCTGTTTGTTTATCAAACTTAATTTCTTCTTTGAATTCTTCGCGCATTTTAATAACCATCTTTTGTATTGCTGGTTTTTTAAACACTTTATAGACATGCTCATTATCACTATACCCAGCTGCGCGTCCAGCTGCAGCTTTCGACATGCCACGGAGATGAAAAAGTATGAGGCGTTCTTCTTGAACACTTAACTCATTAAGCTTGACATCGGCATAGGGATAATGAGACTGAAGCTCGGCCCTTTCTTGTTCAAAATTTTGGTCTTTATCAGTCATTTTCTTTGAATTCTACTATATTTTTAGCCCACCAATAAAGCTCATCTTCTTTTAGTGTGTGTTTTAACATATTTGCTCTACTACAAACTAGCTGAATATTGGTGACTAAATACTCAATGTCTGGATCTATTCGGTCAATAGAGGCATTCAAATCTCTTCTGCCACCCCCGTCTTTGTGATAAGTCATAAACAATCCGGTCAATGCGCACTTACCTCCTTGCTTATCCCATAATTCTAAAACATCTTCTAATTCAATATCCCAGATAACTTTAGATTTTTCTTTTTTAGTTCTCCCGTGTTTAAGTTGACCAAAGAGGCGGGTTAGATATGTTTGTGGTGTTGAACTAGCGGTTCTTCGTCGTACCATGTCAACGCAGGGTCTACACTTTTTTGAATAAACTGTACCACGATCATTTCGGGTCCCAAAATCCTCTAAAGGCAACTCCTTTTTGCAAGAAGTACATTTCCTAGTACTCATGCTTGCCCACTGTAGCACAAATTTTTGCTAGAAAATTTTTTTAGTAAAATTTTTTTATTTTATTGCTCACGCAATGCCTTAACTATCATCATTAGCACGCCCGTCACACGGTTTTCATTATGGAACCTTGTTTCAGATTATTGCATGCTGGAACCTTGTATCAATTTACCCCCTAGCCAAATCGTAGCCCGTCGCTCGTAGCGAGACATCTTAAGGAGCTTCGCTCTAGGAAAATTGGCAGAGCCAATTTCCCCTCTATAAATAATAAGTAAGAGAAGGGAATTGGTTCCTTCTCATTAATCTAAAATATATAGGTAATTAATATGGTTAAACAATTAGTTGACTTTATATTCAAGGCTGAAGTTAAGACAGCGAAAAAGGCTGACGGTACTACGTCTGAATATCACGAGATTCAATCTCGTAAGGTATCCAAAAGGATTGTTAATCCTGATGGAAGTGTTAGATACGAAGAGGTTGTTCTTCCCATGCGTACATACGTATCCAAGGATAAGAACGGTAATGCAATCACAAGAGATGTTTATCAGAACAAACATCAGATTGCTTTTCATATATCTGTTCTTAATGAAATGATGGAGAACTTTGGTTCTTACACTGTTTCTCAACATGGTTTCACTCCATCCAAAGATGGTAGTGAGGTTCCGATTAACCCTGAAGCTCAAGAGGAATTAGCACAGAATGGCTAAGCTCACTCAAGAGCGTATTGTTGAGGCTGGCAAAGTTGCTGGTCTCACAATATTGGACGCAGGATTTGACGCTACAGTCCACACAGGAGAACTTATACAGAACAGTATTAGTTACTTTTCAAGAATATGGAAAGATAATAAAACAAAAGTTCAAGTACTTAAAGAAATGAGGGAATTCGTTGCACTAAAGGAGAAAAAACAAGTGTTAAAAGATATTCCAGTCGAGCCCAAGGATTACAGTCCTGAAGAACAAGCTCGAGTCAATGAGAGATATATCCAAACATATATGGATAGAATCTCTTAGTCCCCACGAAAGTCGTATCTTCCCCCTAGATACGGCTTTCTCTTATTTAAAAACCCCGGGAATATGAGTGCCACTACTATCATCGTTAAGATGATTACTATCATCAGATATACTGATGATGTCTGCTGGTACGCGGTTGGTTGCATGTAGGTTATATGAGTGCGACCAAGGTGTACCGGGTGTACCACCAGTGTACCAGCTATTTATAAGACAAGTGGTACACCGCAAGACCATATATCAATTGGGATTGTGGCCGTTTGCCGTTGGGTGTACCGAATGTACCACAGGTTTTGCGTTAGCTTTAGTAATAGACCGTAGACCGTAGTTATAGAATCTTTGTTTAAACTAACAATTAACCGGTACAAATGGTACACCTACCACGAAACCTAGCTACCGCAGGGCTTTCAGGTGTACCAGCTAGTTTTCGTTGCTGGTACACCCTAGTACGAAAGCTCAATAAAATCAATGGTTTAGGGTGTACCAGGGTGTACCACAAGTAGGCAAAAAATCGGAGATTTTTCGCCCTCTATAAATAAAAAGTAAATATATAGGAGTATATTATGAATAAATGTAGTTGTGTCTTTGGATGCGATAAAGAAGGTGTTGAAAGGTTGACTTTTAGTTATCAAGACGGCGGTCAAACTTTTGATGATGGAGTAATCTTTGTATGTATAGATTGTGTTAACGAGCTTGGCAGAGAAGGTTGCATTAATGAAATTAGAAGAGAAGGCGAGTCATCTTCTGTGAAAATGGATGTACCAGAATCTATTTTCATGAAAGTAGCTCGAGCACTAGGAGGGATTAAATAATGATTAATTTCGTACTTATCTATCCTTTGCTTGAATATAAAAAGCGAAAGAGTTATGGCTCTAAAGCCAAAGGCACTCGTGACAGACACGGACATTACACGGCACCAATCGGTAATGAAAACCGAGTTTGTGACGGTAGTTATCTCGGTCATTGTACATTGACTAACATTGACCATCTGTTCAATGATGAACCATACACTAGCGAAGATCCTTTGTACTTGGCTAGATGTATGGCTGATTTACCACGTGCAAAGATTAAGGAGATATCATGAACATTGGAGACGATGTAAAGGTTAAAGGACAGTGTATTTATGGCACGATCGTTAAGGTCATAGATGATATGTTCGTAGTTTATGAACCAGAATTGTTCGGTAAGGTAGTAAGTCCTTTTAGGAAGTATTCACCCGAGCAGTTAGAAAGAATTCAAATTGACTCAAATATCTGAGCCAGTTGAATAGGTGCATTTATGTATGTAAATGCGTTTAATAAATCACTTAATATACTAGGAGTAATAAATATGAGTGGATATTTTGACC
>Ga0209404_10002343_pt1 | contig 11801 bp, 9 predicted proteins | sample TroAtlMetagenome_2_FD_187447 | JGI IMG/M metagenome (GOLD analysis project Ga0209404, IMG submission 187447) | Marine eukaryotic phytoplankton communities from Atlantic Ocean - Tropical Atlantic ANT8 Metagenome (SPAdes) (version 2) | ecosystem: Environmental > Aquatic > Marine > Oceanic | place...
GGTTGAAAATACATTTACTGAAGGCAATCACGTAAGTATTAATAGGCAGCACTCTTGTGGTGAAAATATTCGCAACAAAGAAGCAGATATTAAAATTGGACAATCACTTGTAAATCAAGGCGTTCGATTACAGCCACAGCACCTTATGTTGTTGTCTTCACAAGGGCTAACCACGGTTGAAGTAGTGAAACAAGTTAAGGTAGGTGTGGTTGCCACAGGTTCTGAACTGGCGCAACCCGGCGAACCTTGCTTACCCACACAAATATACGAGTCGAACCGTATTGGTGTGAGTGCCTTACTTTCAGAATTGGGCGTGGAAATTATCGACTTCGGCATAGTGAAAGACGACGAACAATCACTCACAGCTTTGTTTAAAGAAGCCAGTGAGCAAGTAGATGTGATGGTTAGTAGTGGCGGCGTATCTGTTGGCGACGCCGATTACGTAAAAGATGTAATAGATACGTTAGGCAGTATCGACTTTTGGAAAGTTGCCATTAAGCCGGGAAAACCTTTTGCCTTAGGCCACATTGGTAACACCTTGTTTTGTGGTCTGCCTGGTAACCCTGTTTCAGCCTTTGTGACCGCCAAACTTCTTGTTACGCCGTTAATTAGAAAAATGCAGGGTGAACGCCACGTTCGTAAGCCGCTAACCGTTAATGCCACAGTAACATGTGACATTAAACGTCGTGCTGGCCGACGAGATTTTCAGCGTGCCACGATGACCTACGATGAAAACTTCAATCTTCTCGTAACGCCGTTTCGCACACAAAGCTCTGGTGTTATGACGTCTATTACCGCAGCAAATTGTTTAATGATAATTCACGAAGATATTAGTCATGTTGAAAAAGGCACTACCTTGCCTGTTATCCCTTTTGACTTACTTTCACCTGAATCGGATTTGTAACTTTGAAGAACAAACGTTATTTACTTGAAGGTAGAGATATAATAAAGCTGGCTTGGCCATTATTAATTGCGCAAATCACCCAAATGCTAATGGGCGTAAGCGATACGATTATGGCGGGACGTTATAGCGCCACTGATATGGCAGCGGTGGCCCTGGGTTTTAGTATTACCGTGCCCTTATTATGCTTTATACAAGGTATTGCACTTGCCTTACCGCCGATTATTTCAAGGCTTCAAGGTACAAAAGACATAACTGGCATTGCCAATGCCAGTCAACAAGCAGGCTACTTAGTGTGTTTCGTTGGTTTAGCGGTAGCCACCCTTATTCCCTTTGCCGGCAACATCGTCTCGTTATTCCCTATGGCAGATGAGCTTCATACCATTACCGTAGATTATGTCGTTTATGTGCTGTGTGCCATGCCGGGTTTTGCGCTTTATCAGTGGTTACGGAATTACTGTGAAGGGTTAGGTAAAACCAAGCCCACTATGTTAATTACCGTTATAGGTTTAATGGCTAATATTATTGGTAACTACCTGTTCATTTACGGTGTGGGCCCTATTCCTGCTTTTGGTGGCGCAGGTTGTGGTGTAGCAACAGCCATTGTTATTTATACCATGCTAATTGCTACTTTCATTTACGTACGATTTAGCCCAGCACTAAAAAAATACCAACTATTCGATACGTACTACAAGCCGTCTGTGGTGGCCATAAAGCGTACCTTTAAGCTTGGCCTTCCTATCGCCATGACATTGCTGTTTGAAGTGACCTTATTTGCTGTAGTGGCATTGTTACTAGCGCCCTTTGGCTCAACAACCGTTGCCGCACACCAAGTTGCCCTTAATTTCTCAGCGCTTATGTTTATGATACCCATGAGTATTGGTATGGCAGCGTCTATTCGAATTGGTTATCGCATAGGGCAAGATAATAGACGGCAAGCTAAAATTGCCGCTCAGTGTTCCATTTTAATTGGGTTTGTTACCGCAGCCTGTACTGCAACCTTCACGCTAAGTGCCAAAGCATTCATCATTGGGCTTTATACTAGCGACGATGCAGTTTACCAAATGGCGAATGCGCTGCTTATTTATGCGGCTATTTTTCAACTTTCAGACGCTATACAAGTAATATCAGCCAATGCCTTACGTGGATACAAAGACACGACTGCCATGTTTATTATTACATTTGTGTCTTACTGGTTAATTGGCCTGCCCACCGGCGTAATATTAGGCCGTACTGATTGGGTAACCGCAGAGCCTATGTCTGCTGGCGGTTTTTGGATTGGGTTTATTGTGGGGTTAAGTGCAGCAGCCATTATGCTAGGCGCAAGACTTTATTATATTCAGCGGCCAAACTACCGCTACGCTACCTAGTTTTATAAATACTATGACTATCGATTACACGTCTGTGTTCCGATAGGCTTCCCAATCACTAGGTGCATCAATATCAAATGCAGATTCGGGGTGATTTACCCCAATGGCCTGCCCTTTATTTTTCCAATTTTCTATCACTTTCTTAGCCCCTTTATCACCGCTTAATGCCAGTAAGCTGTCGAATGCCGCTTTTGGAAAAATGGCAGGCACTGTTGCTTTCGTTTCAAGAACGCGGTTATACCACTGACTGAAGATGATGTGATTGGGGTTTGATGGTAACTCGTTAATTAATGCTTGCAGTGTGGTAGTGGTGACACTGGCTAAGTCTGCTAAGTGCACTAACACATGGGTGTACTGGTGGTCGTTTGCTTGCATAGCATTGCTAATGCCACAGCAAATACTCGAAGCGATGCCTTCATGCCACGACGGGTTGTAACACACCTTAACACTATTGCTATCTTGCACTGCGTTGGCCGTAATTAAATCAGCAATATCGCTGTGCCAACGGCCGGTTACCACGTAAGTAGCGTCAAGGTGAAGTGCTTGTAACTGCTGCAAAGCGTATTGGATTAACGGCAACCCACTGTAATGTGGGGAAAGTAACTTGTTACTGCCGTAACGCTTACTTTCCCCACCCGCCAAAAGTATGCTTGCAATCTTAATCATGCTTACTCATGTTAATTTACCGTATTTGCTGCATTAACTGTATTCACCAGTTCTCACGCTTGCGAAACTAAACAAGATCTAACGTGAACGACTGAGCTCTTTGATGGCTTGGGTTAGCCCTTCAAGAGTTAGCCCGTACATTCTGTCTTCAACAATCTCTTTAATAATTGAAATAGACGAATAATAAGGCCAATAGTTCTCAGCTTGTGGATTTAACCATACCGCTTTATTAAAATGGTTCAGTATACGGCCCAGCCACGCACTACCCGGCTCTTCGTTCCAATGCTCAACACTTCCACCAGGATAAGTAATCTCATAAGGCCCCATGGTGGCATCGCCAACAAAAATGACTTTATAGTCTTTACCGTACCGATGAATAATATCGTGAACCGATACCCGTTCTTTTTCGCGTCGCAGGTTATCTTTCCATACCTCTTCATACACGCAGTTATGAAAGTAGAAGTACTCGAGGTATTTGAACTCACTCTGCACTGCGGAGAAAAGCTCTTGGGTAGTTTTAACATAAGGATCCATAGAACCACCCACATCAAAAAACATTAACACCTTAACCGCGTTATGGCGCTCGGGCGACATGTGTATATCTAACATGCCGCCTTTTTTAGCCGTTTCACCAATGGTCGTGGCCACATCCAGTTCTTCACTTGCACCGGTTCTGGCGAACTTACGTAATTTACGCAAAGCCACTTTAATATTTCGTGTACCTAGCTCTACGTCGGCAGATAAATTTTTAAACTCGCGTTTGTCCCATACTTTTACCGCAGAGTTACGACGATTGCCTTTTTGACCAATACGAATACCTTCAGGGTTGTCGCCATAAGCGCCGAAGGGAGACGTTCCACCTGTACCCACCCACTTATTACCACCTTGATGTCGCTTTTCTTGCTCTTCAAGGCGCTTTTTAAGGGTATCCATTAAGGCTTCTAAGCCACCAGATTGGCGCAGTGCTTCACGCTCTTCTGCGCTTAAGGTTTTCTCAATTTGCTTACGTAACCATTCTTCGGGAATTTCTTTACCGAATAAATCGATAGATTCCACCCCTTCGAAGTAATCGGCAAATGCTCTGTCGAATTTATCGTATTGAGATTCATCTTTCACCATGATGGTTCGAGACAAACTATAAAAGCCTTCTAAATCTGCATAAACAATATGCTTTTCCAAGGCGTGGAGTAAATCAAGTAGCTCTCGCAAGCTTACCTTTACTTGATATTTTCGCAGCGTGAAAAAGAATTGAATAAGCATTAGCGGCGGGCCATAAATACCAATTTTTCGAACAAGTGAATATCTTGCTCGTTTTTAAGTAATGCACCGTACAGTGGTGGAATTGCGGCTTTACCGTCTTTAGATTGCAAGGCTTCAGGTGGAATGTCTTCAGCCACCAGCAGTTTCAACCAGTCGATAAGTTCTGATGTAGACGGTTTTTTCTTAAGCCCAGGTACGTCTCTAATCTCAAAGAAAGCTTTTAATGCTTCATCAAGCAGCTTTTTCTTTAAGTCAGGGAAATGCACATCTACGATTTGCTGCATTTCTTCAGGCGTAGGAAATTTAATATAATGGAAGAAACAACGACGCAGAAAGGCGTCTGGCAGCTCTTTTTCATTATTTGACGTGATAATAACAATGGGGCGTACTTTTGCTACCACGCGCTCTTGAGTTTCATAGACAAAGAACTCCATCTTATCGAGCTCAAGCAATAAATCGTTTGGAAACTCAATATCCGCTTTGTCTATTTCATCAATTAATAAAATAGGACGGTTGCCCGCTTCAAATGCCTGCCACAGTTTCCCTTTAACAATGTAATTGCCGATATCATGAACACGATCGTCACCCAGCTGTGAATCACGAAGACGCGATACTGCATCGTATTCGTACAAGCCTTGTTGTGCCTTTGTAGTAGATTTGATGTGCCACTGAATTAAATCGGTTCCAAGACTGGCGGCTAATTCTTCAGCCAACATGGTTTTACCGGTGCCCGGCTCACCCTTTATGAGCAGTGGACGCTCTAGCGTAATGGCGGCATTCACGGCAAGTTGCAAATCTTTTGTAGCGATATAATTCGACGTTCCACTAAAAGCCATTTTGGTTTTACCTCTTTCGTTCTGATTCGTCATGTAAAATAACAATAACATATAGCGAAAAAGCACTTTGCATTTTCACGTTTGGGACCAATGATATAGGGGTATGACGAAATCCCCTAATTCAGGCTATGAATTATTAACTATTATAAAGGTCGTACAGATCACGACTGCTGGGATTTCCTAACTAGGTAAGGATTAATAATGCAAGTATTTGACGACAACTCTCTATCTATTGGCCGCACGCCTCTAGTTAAATTAAACCGCGTTACTTCTGGTAACGTTTACGCAAAGGTTGAATCTCGTAACCCTAGCTTTAGCGTTAAGTGCCGTATTGGCGCCAATATGATTTGGGATGCCGAAAAACGTGGCGTGCTTACCCAAGGTAAGGAAATTGTAGAGCCTACCAGTGGTAACACAGGTATTGCCCTTGCGTTCGTTGCCGCATCTCGTGGTTACAAACTTACGCTTACCATGCCTAGCAGCATGAGCTTGGAGCGCAGAAAGCTATTAAAAGCCCTTGGTGCAAGCTTAGTATTAACTGAAGCGCCAAAAGGCATGAAAGGTGCGGTTGCCGCAGCACAAGAAATTGTGGCATCGGATCCTGAAAAGTACGTTTTACTTCAGCAGTTCGATAACCCTGCCAACCCTGCTATTCATGAAAAGACCACGGGTCCTGAAATTTGGAATGACACCGACGGTAAAGTAGATGCATTCGTGGCAGGCGTTGGTACAGGCGGAACCATTACTGGTGTTAGCCGTTACCTCAAAAACACCCAAGGTAAAGCTATTACCTCTATTGCGGTAGAGCCTACTGATTCGCCGGTTATTACCCAAGCGATGAATGGCGAAGAACTAACACCAGGACCACACAAAATTCAAGGTATTGGTGCAGGCTTCATTCCAGGTAACTTGGACTTAAGCTTGATTGACGAAGTTGAGCAAGTAACCAACGATGAATGTATGGAAATGGCGCATCGCTTGATGACCGAAGAAGGTATTCTTGCCGGTATTTCTTCTGGTGCAGCAGTAGTGGCAGCAAAACGTTTTGCTGAGCGTCCAGAGAATAAAGACAAAATTGTGGTAGTACTGCTAGCCAGTGGTACCGAGCGTTACCTAAGTAGCCCATTATTTGCGGGCGCATTTGGCGACCAAGAAGAAACACAGTAATTAACTCTAGCAACCCGTTGGGCGGGTACGAGTAAAGTGACAAAACGAGGCTTCGGCCTCGTTTTTTGTTTTAAGATCTCCCTTTAAAGGAATACTTTTATATCATCGCTATACTTTTTTTTAGCAAAATAGAACTTAAAACCGTTCATCTCAACTATCTTTATCTCAAGGTAGTAATTTAATAGATTCGTTAAAGAAATGAGTGAATGTTATTCGAAAGATTAAGACTTATTGGCTTGCGTCTCATCGGATGAGCCACGATAATATTCGCGATCATTTTCCTTTATCTTATTTGAGGTTTTTCATTAATGCGCCCTTTTCGTTTTGGTTTGTATGCCGTTTTGCTTAGCGTGCTTTGTTTAGCAGGGTGTGAAGAAAAAGAAGAAGGAATGGGTCGCTACGGTATGCTAGCCGACAGTACGCCAGAATATTCGGCAGTGACGTTTCTAAAAAGCGTTTATGAAGATGATAATCTTGATGTTGCGATTAGCCTGTCGTCCGATCGTTTGGCTAGGATTCTGACCAATTACCACAGCAATAGAAACGTACAGCGTCATCTATTGAATTTAAAATACGACACTGTAATCATTACTCCGCAAAGCGGCAACAGTGTTGGGCGCTCTGAGTTTTCAAAAAAAGCAACGGTAACCGTATTTTTAAGTGGTATGTACGATGACGATAAAATTGAAGACTTGCGCAGCTTAGATCTTATTAAAGAAGATGGTGTGTGGAAAGTATCTCAAATTCACCCAGACCATTTTATGTAATAAAAAAGGCTGTTCGAATATATGATTCGAACAGCCTGTTGGTATTTGGCTATGGTGCTAAAATAGTACTATATGCGTAGCTTGGATTTAGTCGCTTGAGTTTAATAGCTTAAACTAACTCGCTTAACGCCCTACCGCAACGCCTTCACGTCTTGGATCCGCACCGCCAATAATCTTACCCGACTTAATTTGAATACCGTGTAAACCACTGTTTAAGTCGACAACCTTTACATTATGCCCTAACGCTTTTAACGGCGCTTCGAGTTCAGCAATAGGCGTTCCTTTTTCAAGGGCGGTGTAATCATTTCGGTTCGTGATTTTAGGTAAATTAATAGCCTGTTGGATGTCTAATCCAAAATCCAGTACGCCCACTAACGTTTGCGCCACGTAACTTACAATACGAGAGCCACCAGGAGAGCCTACTACCACTTCCAGCTCACCTTCCTTGTCGAATACCATTGTTGGGCTCATCGCGCTTCGTGGGCGCTTACCTGGCTCAACACGGTTAGGGACAGGGAAACGATTCTGGGTAGGTGAAAACGAAAAGTCGGTTAATTGGTTATTTAGCAAGAAACCACCAACCATTAAACCCGAACCAAACATAAATTCGATACTTGTGGTCATCGACACCGCATTGCCTTCTTTATCGACAATAGAGAAGTGCGATGTATTTGGCTGTTCCATGTTACTGCCAAGACTAATATTGGCATCGCCGTAAGGGTTGCCCGCACGCACACGTCGCCACTTCTTATCTGGTGCAATACCTTCAGCGCGGCGGTGTAAATACGCAGTGTTAATCATGGCTGCAAACGGTAGGTTGGTAAAATCACTATCCGCTATGTATTTTTCTCTGTCGGCGTAGGCCAGCGCGCTTGATTGAGTAAAAACGTTTGCGAATTCTACAGAATCAGGCGTGAAGGAAGAAAAATCCTGCCCTTCTAGCATTTTGAGAATTTGGTACACGTTAATACCGCCCGAACTTGGCGGTGCCATGCCACAAATCTGTTTTTCACGATACAAGCCACACACTGGTTCACGTTGAATAGGTTCGTAGGCGGCCAAGTCTTCTGTCGTCATTTGACCTGGGTTGATTGATGCAGAATTCACCGTTTTAACGATTTTTTCTGCTAATTCGCCTTTATACAGATAATCAGTACCGTTTGCGGCAAGACCTTTCAACGTTTTAGCCAGTTGCTTGTTCTTACGTATCGCGCCTTCTTTTAACGGAAGCCCTGCAGGAAAGAAATACGTAGAACTGGTTGGAAACGTTTTTAAACCTGGGTGGTAGTCAAGGGCAATAAGTTTAGCTAGTCGTGGAGATACACGAAACCCTTCGGTTGCCGTTTTAATAGTATCGTCAAACAGTGTATTCCACGGCAAGTTGCCGAATTCACTTTGTGCAGTTTCTAGCGCTTTAATCGCACCAGGCACACCTACCGATTTTCCGCCTACTACGGCATCCAGCCAACGCATAGGCTTGTTGCCTTCCATAAACCAATGGGCGTTTACGGCTGCAGGCGCGGTTTCTCTGCCATCAAAGGTGTGCAGCACTTTATTTTTGTTGTCCCAATACAATATAAACGCGCCGCCACCAATACCAGAGGACTGTGGTTCAACAAGTGATAACATTGATTGCACTGCAACGGCAGCATCAATGGCGCTTCCACCTTTCGCCAATATGTTTTTGCCTGCCCATGAAGCGTATGGGTTAGCCGCTACCACCATGTAATCTTCAGCAGCAAAGGCTTTTTTATCCACGTATCCAGTGGCCGCCTCTGGCTCCCCTACTTCTCTTACTTGTTGTGCATTAGCAGACACCAACAGGCAGCTTGAAACTGCAATGGCTAAAAACGATGAACTAAACCATGAACCACGTTTCAAAATATGACTTCCTCTTTATTTAAATTTCTCCGGATTGATCGGACGTTTTGACAAAAACGCATCAAACGCTTCACGCGCTGCCTCTGAATCCATAGCTTGACCAAACACATCGAATTCAATATCCATATAATGATGGGTAGATTCCACATCATTCTTTAACAGTGATTTGGTTTGCATCAATGCAAATGAGGGCTTTGCCACCAGCTTTTTACATACCGATGCCACTTTTTCGGTTAACACCTCGGCAGAATAGCTACCAGTAATTAACCCAAACTGACAGGCATCTTCTGTGCCAAATGGTTCGCCTAACATCAGCCACTCACTGGCTTTTACATGTCCTGCCAGTTTCGGAAGAAGATAACTTGAAGCAAATTCAGGAACAAGGCCTAAGTTGATGAATGGTAGAACAAATCGGGTGTTTGTCTCAGCGTAGATAAAATCACAATGTAAAAGCATAGTCGTGCCTATACCTACAGCCATGCCATGTACTTGAGCCACCACCGGCACTTTGCAATTTATTAGCCCGCGCATAAATGCCGCCGATTCATTAACATCATCCCCTTCTTTGCGCCCTGCAAAATCACTAATGTCGTTACCTGAAGTGAAGCAGTCCCCTTCACCACGAAACAGCACTGTCTTAATGCTATCGTCATTTTCAATACTAAATAATGCATCAGCCATGGCCTGATACATTTCTCGGGTTAAGGCGTTTTTCTTCTCTGGGCGATTGATGGTGATCGTTAAGATCCCGTTTTTCTTTTCACTTAAAATTAGAGACATCTGTCACCTCTTGATATTTTTATGATTGTTATATAGGTGGAAGCCGACGAAAAAAGCAATTTTACCGATAACGCTTTCCACCCTACTGGCAATTTTATGTATCATACCCAGCACACACGGATTACTAAAATAAATAACAATGATGATGTCACTACCGGTCTCACCTAAGTATAGCGTAGGCCCACTTATTTTAGCGCTTTGCGCTATCGTCGCTTTTTTCTTAGAACCCCTCTCTGGTGAGTGGTTAGCTTACGATCGTTTCGCCATTCAAGGGCTAGAAACCTGGCGCTTATTGTCTGGCAATATTGTACATACCAATGGGTATCACCTGTTGCTGAATTTATCAGGCCTTACCCTACTGTGGGCGCTACACGGCGAACATTACCGAATAGGTCGGTTCTTAAAAGTATTTGTATGGTGCAGCTTAGGCACAAGTGCTGGCCTTTACCTGTTTTCTGAAGATCTTATTTGGTATGCAGGGTTATCTGGTGCGCTACACGGTATTTTTGTATGGGGCGCATTAATGGATATTATGAATAAGATGCGCTCTGGCTGGATTTTACTGGGCGGAGTTGCGCTAAAAGTGGTTTATGAGCAAATATCGGGCAGTAGTGCGCAGGTGGCTGCACTGATTGACGCCAAAGTCGCCATTGATTCGCACTTATTCGGTGCGGTAAGTGGATTGATCATTTTCACGCTTATGTGGTTAACCGCTAAAAAACGATGAATATTCAGTTGCCCGTGTTTATTCCGGGTTAAAATAAAAACGCCCCTGTATAGGGGCGTTTTTTTATCTTTATAACCAGCCTTAACTAACTACAAGTTCTCTTCGAACAACTTATAGATTCGGCGGTATTCGTCTAACCAAGAACTTGGTTGTACAAAACCATGTGGCTCTACAGGGTAAATAGCCGTTTCAAAGTCTTCTTTTTCTAGCTCAATTAAGCGCTGTACTAGTCGAACCGTGTCGTGGAAAAATACATTGTCATCAACCATAGGTGCGTTAATTAACAGTGGCTTCTCTAGCCCTTCTGCAAAATAGATAGGTGAACTGCGCTCATAAGCAATAGGGTCTACATCTGGGGTGTTCAGGATATTAGACGTATACCCAATATTATAGTGCGCCCAATCGGTAACTGGGCGAAGCGCTGCACCAGCTGCAAAAAGATCCGGTGCGTTAAACATAGACATAAAGGTTAAGAAGCCGCCATAAGAGCCTCCATACGTACCTATTCTTTTGCGATCCACATTAGCGTTTTCTACTAACCAATTAACACCATCACGTAAATCTTGTACTTCAGGCGTACCCATGTTGCGGTATATGGCGGTACGCCAGTCGCGCCCGTAACCAGCCGAGGCACGGTAGTCCATATCAAGTACCACATACCCTTGTTGCACTAGCATGCTATTAAACATGTATTCTCTGAAATACAAAGACCATCCTAAATGGGCATTCTGCAAATAACCTGCACCGTGATTAAAGACTACTGCTTTAAGCGGCTTGTCTGCTTGATAATCTTTCGGTAAGTAAACGCGGGCATAAATAGGCGCATCGGTGTGACTAGATGGAATGGCCACCACGTTAGGCACTGCCCAAGGTATTGCGGTAAACGCGTCGCTTACCGTATCGGTAATTTTAGTCGCTGATTGTGTGCTATCTACTGCTTTAACATAAAGCTCAGGAGGGCGAGACACTTTACCGTGGCTTAACACTAATGTGGTGTTATCTGGGCTAAGTTCATACTCTGTTAAACCGTTAAGATTGGTTAGCGCTTCTACTTCGCCGCCTGCTGTCTTAACGCGATAAACTTCGAAAATGCCAGGGTGTTTACTGTTCGCGGTAAAGTACATCCACATGTCATCATTAGACAACGTAGGGCTATCAGTAATGAACGTACCTTGGGTTAAGGCTTTTGGGGATTGTCCTGGTACTTGCGTATAAAGGTGCGCATAGCCTGAGTGCTCAGACTGATAGTACAGGGTTTCGCTGTTATTAAACCAACCAAAGCTGTTAAAACGATAGTTTACCCATGCATCATCATGTAAGCGATGTTGGTTCACTAAACGTTGGTTATCTAGGTCTACCGTGGCAATCCAGCGGTCTTTGTTGTCCCACGCTTCCACCATTACCGCAACTTGCTCACCGTCTTTGTGCCAGCTGATAGAAGGCTTT